>VTLG01009226.1_pt1 | contig 73649 bp, 97 predicted proteins | sample 4694571 | NCBI WGS metagenome assembly VTLG01 (sample SAMN12604809, study PRJNA352737) | marine metagenome | biome: ENVO:00000447; feature: ENVO:00000209|ENVO:00000569|ENVO:01000036; material: ENVO:00002151; isolation source: viral sequences binned using virsorter ...
AGATAACGATATGATTCGTATTCGTGACGACCACGCTGACGTAGATAAAACTACACTTTATGTTCTCAGCGATGGAGGGGCGCAGATGGGAACAAATGCTAGTGGTAGAACCCCCACTCTTATTGCACAGGCTTCTTATGGTGGTGCTACATGGCCGTTTCACTTAACTAATGGAAAAAACACAAACACAGATGCCGATTGGCCCGCCGTTGGTATGAAGTGGAAAATTAGTGGGTGGGGTAGCCAAGACGAATCTGATAAATGGTCGGGAATATTAGTTTCTTCTCAAGCAGACTATGGCGTAAAACATAAGATGGATTTCTATCTCCAAGCAGACTCATCAGCAAGCGGTGGTGTTAATTCCCCTGTTGTAGCCATGACAATCAAGCACGATTTGGAAATTGACGGTAACTTCAATGATACTTCGGATATAGCCCTAAAGTCTAATATAATAAGTATTCCAAATGGGTTAGATATGATTGAAAAACTAAATCCTGTCACATTTAATTGGGATAGACAAGGTAATAACAAACCAAGCGCAGGGTTCATAGCACAGGAAGTCGAAGAAGTATTACCCGATTTAGTTAGGGGAGAAGAAGGGGAGAAGACAATCAAGACCGCAGGGATAGTAGGTTATCTTGTTAAGGCGGTGCAAGAATTGAGTGCAAGAGTAAAAGAATTGGAGGGTTAATATGGCAATTAAATATGAGAAAAAAACACATAGCGAAAAACAGGATATAATTAATGATATTTCAAGCATTAAAGTATATGCTGAATGTGGAACCTGTGGGGTTCTCATAGTAGAAGAGAACACAGGAGATGGTGATGTTTATACTGAAATGGATAATCATACTTGTGCATAATGCAAACAATCATAAACGAAAGGGTATTGGGGGTTATTAATGAGCGAAGAGATAAGTGAATTGGAAAGAATGCGACAGGTTGCTAGTGATAGACTTGTGTTTGTGAGAGTCTTGGAAAAGGCTGTAAATGATATACAAGGGGTTTTAGCGAATCTTGCTAGTGATGTTTCTGAAATTTCTAATGCAGTAGCCCAACGAAATGCAGATTTGTCTGCGACCCCTCTTGAAGAAGACTTAGAGGATGAGTCAGATGACTGATGTAGACGGGTTTGCACGATGGATTTTAGAAAAAATTGGTGCGATTATCCGTTGAATGAGAGTGGAACGTGGATTAGATGGTGGGAAGATTAGGGAAAATTGTTTATCATCCTCCTGAGAAATCCTATACAAAGATTCTTATAGAAGAAACCCCACACGGTTACAAATTGTATAGGCCTGGACAAGATAGACATTTTACTGTTATTCCCCTTTCAGCAGTAAAACAAGTAATTTACGATAGGTGAAATAATGATAGAAATAGGAAAATTAGACTGGTTAGATGACTTTGAGGTAACTTTCCCAATCGAAATGTTTATTTGTGTCTCTCTACTCGTAGGTATTGGTATAGGAGCGTGGATATGGTATGTCAGAAAATAATTCAAGTGTAGCAGATTGTTTAGTAGATTGTGTGGAATCTTCTTCTGGACTTCTCGATGATATTGAGATGGTTTTAGTAGCGGGTGGTGCGCTTCTTGCTCTTGGTGCGTGGGGCTACAAGAAATATAAATCAATGATGGCAGATGGCAAGATTACTCTTGATGAATTGCTTGAAGCAGTAGACGAAACGAAAGATAAACTTGAAGAAGCCGAAGAACATTTAGAGGTTTTGGAAAAGGCTTATGATAAATACAATGTAGCCGAGTTGAAGGCTATGCTCAAGGAGAAGGGACTACCTGTAAGTGGAAACAAAGCAGACTTAGTTGCTCGCCTTGAGGACTCACAATGAGTCCTGGTATGGCTCCTTCTTGGTTTTCGTGGGTCGAAGCAAGGCTTCGTGACCAGTTTGACAAAATAGAAAACATTGAAAGAACACTCGCAACCTTTAAAACACAACAACGGCGTATGCTTTTTGGTTTGATAATATTAGGAGTAGTGATTTTAGGTGACTTATTATTGTGATTCTACTGATGTAGGCGCAAGATTGGGGATGAATAGCGCAGAAAGGACTTCAGCATCTTCAAAAATAACAAGGGCCATTAGGCGTGCTTCTATTGATATAGACCAAGAGTTTAGGGATTTTGGTAGAAATGCTCCAGCAAGAGAGCAAGGAGAGTCTACAACCAGCGCAGTAGTGGCAGTAGGAGATACCACAATTAGCGTTACTGATGCTGGGGATTTCGCTACCTCAGGAAATGGGAATATTGATGGTGATTCTTTTATTTGGACTGGTAAAGATGGAACAGTGTCTGGGCTTACTATTGCCGCCGCTGGGGACACATACCAAGCAGGTAATTTGACAGCGACTGGCGGGACAGGAAGTGGCTTTACTGGGACTTATGGAATAAGTGCTATTGTCGCTTCTATTTCTCTAGGTGGTTCTAACCAAAACGCACGCGACCAAAGTGGCGGTCTTCACGGCCCCGGCACTTTTACTTTAAACGGTGCAGCAGGTGGAACATTTACTGTTGCTGACGGTGTAATATCTAATATTCAAATTACAAACACTACTAAGTTTTCTTCTGTGCCCGCAGTAGCACCAAGCAATAGCACATCTTTTGGTGATAATACCCTAACTGCGGTCTTGGCAAGCACAGGAGTTATTTCCAGCACAACAATTACTGCTGGGGGCGTTTATACTGTGGCTCCTACTGCTATTGCGATTTCTCATAGTGGGAATGATGCAGGGTCTATTACATCGACCTTTACATTTAATCGCCTTACTGGGGTAACAAATATTTCTGCTGACCACGCAAGCGGTGTTCCTATTCAGGATGGAGAGATGGCTCATGTTCTTAGAGAAATTTGTGCTGACTTAGCGGCTGCATACTACATTGAGGATGAGGGGTTATTTGACTTTAGACTGAATACTACGGAAGGATTTAGTAGGAGTGGATTAGTAATGAGAGATAGAGGGACATTGAACCTAAAGCGATTGGCCCATTTGGGTTCAGTTGATTAGGTGGTAAAATGATTAGTTTTGGAATTGACACGATTCATGGGCGCAATTTACAAAGCGTTTTTCGTAAATTGAATGCTGAAGCAAAAGATGAAATTAGAAATCTAATGATAGCAATAGCGGCCAATGAAACCGCCGCTACTATACAAAGAATAGATAAGAAAAGCCAAACACAGGGAGATATTTATGATAAGGTTGCTGATGGAATAGATTTTGATATTTTGGAAAGTGCGGTTGCAGAAGGCATTCCCTCTATTAGATTTGGTGTTTCATCAAAGACTGGTGCTGCTGACTTTGCTGGTATTAAGGGTAGTAGAGGGGAAAATATTGCTGGTATCTTAGCATTTGGTAAGAGGGCAGGGACTAAACTGAAAAAGGGTATATGGGTGAATAGACCTAAAGGCTCAGGCCTTGTTGGTGGGAGAGGCCCACAAGGATTTTTAGAGGCAGGTAGAGGAATTTCAGGAGGATATACAGGAATGAAAGTATATTTGAAAGAGAATTGGCATTCCGAAGCAAGACCAAGAGATGACGATTTATTGACAGACGCTATGGCTAATATGCAAGCAGATTTAGAAAGGAATATTCCTCTTGCTATCGAAAGAGCATATAGTGGGAAAAATATATTTATTGACGGGAGGATGGAAAAATCGCGGTAGCATCAACAAGTGAGTATTGGGATTCCCGAATGAATGGGACTGACCCTACTGGTATTACTGATAATGCTTGGTCTGGTAGTGGTGGTTCGGCCTCAGGAGATAATTGGGTAGTGACAAATAGCACTTATACTCGCACACCTACTGCTTCTGCTTATACTCTTCTTTGTGGCTTTCAATATACTACCGCTCCTGATACTGACGCAGTATTAATGAAATTGGATAATGGAAGCCATACGGTATCTGTTAAAGCCAATGGGAATGGTGGGGTTAAATTAGTGGGGGCCACTACTGCCACCTTTACTGATATGGATTTCGGTCTTACAGACTCTACATCAGTAATGCCAGCCTTAAGATTAACGCTTGATGCTTCTGGAAATGCAAAACTATATCGTGATGAATTAATCAATGACGATGAAGGGGAGGCAGATTTTCTTAGCGTTACAGGCGCAAGTGGGAGTAGTAAGAGCGTTCAATTTGGGAATACCAGTGGTTCAGTAAAATGGGCCAGCGTTTATTTGTGTAGTAATGGTGCTTTTGCTCCTGATGAGTTAATGCGTTCTGATTTCGCGCAAGATAATCACGTTAGAATGGCACTGAGTATTGTAGAGCAATTGAGAAGTAGCAAAAGATTTTACTTGAAAACCCAAGTTTCTAATGAATCCATTCGCTATGCTTATGATATTTCAGAAGACACACTGAATAAATTGACCCCTCCCTCTATCCACGTTGTTTTGAGTCGTCTTGATTCCCCTAACTTTACTGCTTTAGGTGGTGGAACAATAGAGCAATCCTTCGATGTAGAGATTTATGTTACTACGAGGGGGGTAAATTATGAAAATGCCTTTTTACTTTGCATGAATATTACTGGGGAGGTCTTTGATGAATTGTATACTGAAACTGGATTGAATGCTACCACAGATAACCTTGAAAGTTTCAGCGCAGATTTGGATTACAAAACGCTAAACGAAGAGATAATATGCACCCATAAACTCAGTTTGGGCTATCGTCGTAGAATAAAGATGACTCGACGTTAAGAGAAAGGTTTTAAAGTCACTTGACTCCTACTGACAAACATAGAGGCGCGTTTATATGGCAGAATGGCTAAGTAGATATGTATCAATTGAGAAAGAATCGACGTTTGGAAGTGAACCAAGCGGAACACAGACGTTTGGGGAAGTAGATGATGAGTCATTTAAGCAGACTTTTGAACTATTGACCCGACAAGATATGGCAAGACAGGTAGCATCTAAGGCTACTACCAACACCAAGTATGGTGAAGGAACCATTAACTTTGCGGTTCAACCCGACGATTTCATGGGTATGATTTTCGCGGCTTTCCTTCCTGTGAACGTATTTGCACATTTTATCAATGGACTAGATTTGGGTAATGCTACTAAAGCGGGTAGCGGTCTTACTGACCAAACTGGGAGTATTACTTTTGCCAATCACGGTTCTGGAAATACTAATGCAACCGTAGCCCCTGCTGGCTTCTATCGAGTATATTCGGCGGCAGAAGTAGGTGCAAGTGGTCAATTCGCTAACATGGGTCTTACTGCTGGACAAGTTTATGCTTACATTACTAATCCTGGTGAATACCCAAACTCTACCGACGCACCTACCGCTACTCTCGCAAGCATAGATACAAGCACTTCTGGAACTGGCCCAAATCCCGCTAACCCTGCGATACAATTTGGTGGTGGGGATGCTCACATTTTCAATGAGCCTACTGCTGCCTCACACGCTTATCCTTCCTATACTATTAGAGTAGGTAGGGAGTCAAAGGAACACACCTATACTGGAATGTGTGCTACAAGACTTTCTTTGTCGGCTAACCTAAACGAATATGTGATGGCTTCCGTAGATTGGTTGGGTCAAGCAGAAGCAGCCCCTGGAACAATTCAAACCGAGAATCTAAACTTTAGTAGTGCTGATGCTATGCACTTCTCTAAGGCCGAACTATACATTGATGGCTCCCCCGCAACCTCTACTAAGATTCTTTCTATAAGCCTAGAAATAAATATTAATCGTGACCTTGATTCTGCTTACGCCGTAGGACAAAACACGATTACTCGTATGCCACCCTCAAGAACAAGAGAAATTACGGGAACAATGGAGTTTAACGAAATTATCTATGATGATACTTCTGGAATTAAGGGAGAGCCAAGTTATCAAGATTTAGCAGATACGGCTGCTTCTGGTGCTGTTCACAAAATTCAAACTGGGTCTGGTATTCCGGCACTTAAGTTTAAATTCGTTGGTGATACTGCTACCGATACTATTGAGATTGAATTATACAACATACGATTTGAGGCTCCTGAAGCATCTGTAAGTGGTAGAGACCCAGCAAGAATGAGTGTTGGTTTCCAAGCATACCATGACTTAGGGCCATCTTCTACTATTTCTGGAGCAGATAAAGCCATCCAAGTAAAGATGACTGGAACTGGCTTAAAGCATTCAAAGTATGTGTAGGTGGTTTAGATGAGTAAGTGGGAAGATGAAGATTATTCGCCTCTTGACGCAATTGATATGGACTTCCTTGTTTATTTGGGAAAGGATATTCCTGAAGAAATGTGGGAAGATTTGCTAAAGCTGAACGCAAAAGAAGCCAACAAAGCGACAAGACATTTACCATCTGGAAAAATATCTCTCCCTAAAAAGAAGGCTTCTAAGAAAAAGTCGGCTAAGAAGGGGGAGTAAATAAATGGCGTATAATACCAACGGCGGAATTAAAGTCGAGGATACGGACAAATTGATGGTTGCTTCTCTAAGAGGTTCTGTTGCTGAACTTCAAAGTGGTCTAAGGGGTCTAATAGAAGACAACGACGTAATATTTTCCGTTGATGTGACAAGGATGAAAATAGGTTCTGGTTTAGAAATGACCGTAGTGTATTATCTGGTATGAGTAATAGTAATAAGTGAAGCCTTAGTGTAGAGAAATAGTGAGAGAATGCCGATACTAACAACCGAAATTACCTTAGACGATGGCTCAGTCATCGAAGTCCAGCAAGCGTCTGGAATGAAGAAACTCAAGATTGAAAACATTCAAGCGAGAGTTTTCCGTAAGTTTAGACATTATGGTAATCCTCTTGAGTGGGATGAAGAACAACAGTATGAATTTGCTGATGCGCTTGATGAAGCAGGTGGAGGTATAGAAGCCCAAGCAGAACAATGGCTTCCTGATTGCATTCTTACTGAAGGAGTAGATATTGATAGTCTAAACTCCGCAGAATTATTGAAAGTTATTTCTTTCGTTAGAGGGGATGAAGCAGAAGCACCAGAAGGTGCGCTCCCTTTGGAATGATGTTCCAAATAGCCCCGCAATTGTGCATGGCTTTTAAAGGAACAACCCCTTCTGACTTCTTTGAAAGATATGATGGTGAGGGTGGATTTCAGCGTGCAGTATTAGATATTACCATAGCAGAAGAAATGAATGAGCAAATTAAAGCAGCGCATTCTCCTTCCTCTACTGGTGTTGGTGGTTTAAAGCGAGTCACAAAAGACGACGCAAATGCTGTAATTGCACGACGAAATGCAAGAAGAAGGGCGAGAGAAGAAGCAGCCAAGAAGGATAACATTTAATCAACAAACGAGGCTTACCGTATATCGTAGCGTGAGGTATGAGTGATGGTGATGACCAGTGCCTAGACAGGGTGCATCCAAGATATTCTTCGATATTGTAGGAACCTTCCAAGCTGGAAGGCTTATACGAGATGGAGCCGCTGGTATGGTGGCCCTTGAAGCCCTAATGCTTGATACATTAGGTGGTATAGAAGAGGCTGCTGGCGCAGTAAGTATGCAAATTCAAGAAATCGTGGAGGCAACAGTTCCGTTATCAGAAGAGATAGAAAAATCCAGACTAGAGTTTGCGAAATTCGTTAGTGATGTAAATGCCAGCGCATTGGCAACTGAAATTGAGCAAATTGGTTTGGCTTATGGTTTTACAGGAGAACAATCACTCAAAGCAGGGTCAAGAATGGCTCAATTAAGCGCACTATTGGGAGAAGAAGTAGTCCCTGCTGCTACTGAGGCTGGAATAGCATTTGGTCTTATCGGTGATATGGAAACCGAAGATGCTATGAACAGGTTGATTAGCCTACAACAACAAACTAAATTTATGTTTGAAGATGTATCTTATGAAGCATATCGTCAAATGAGTGCGACTGAAAGAAGCGCATTAGCGACTGAAAAATTCGCTATGACCTTGAATAGATTGAACAGCGTGGAAGACCACTCAGCCGCAACAATGGCTCAAATAACTGCGGTTATGAATGAGTTTGCTTCTCAGGCTCATCTAACTGGGGAAAGTTTGGATTTCATGGCGGCGATGTCGGCAGTTTTGATTGAGGCTGGAGAGCAACAAGGTAAGGCTGGTCGTTCTCTTAGGATGACATACGCAAGACTTGGAGCCGACATTAATGGGTCTGCTACTGCTATGGAGCAATACGGAGTAGCAGTAAAGGGAGCCGATGGAACATTAAGACCCCTTTCTGCTATTTTGGAAGACCTACAACCCACATGGCAAAACTTGAATTCTGGACAAAAGCAGAACTTGGCGCAGACTGTTGCTGGGAATAGACATTATGTAAGATTTATTAAAATTATGGAAAACTTTGACAGGGTAAAGTCATTGGAAATAGAATCTCGGCTTCAAACCGCCGCCGTAATGGATGCGGAAGGTAATGCCATAGATTATCTCGATGACCTGCAAAAATCTAACATCATTACACTTCAGGGTCTAAGGGCCGAATTAGATTTGGTTCGCGCTTCCATTGGTGATAAATTAATTCCTGGTATTATTTCTGCTACCGAATTTCAAGTAGAATTTAATAGGGCCTGGGACCAGCTATTAGAGTCTGCTCCAATATTGGCTGAGGCTTTGGGTAGAATTGTAGGTATGCAACAGGTAATGAGTAACGTGTTTGCTCCCTTCTTCACGGCTTTCCTAAATATCAAGGCTATGAATCTGGCTTTAATGACTCACATGACTATCATGAGAGCATTACATGGAGAGAGATTGACTATTGCTGGTCAAGAAATGACTTTACAGGGCGCAAAAATCTTTGGCGCACAAGCAGAAATAGAAAACTCAAAATTCCTTTTGACATTAGAAAACGCAAAATTGGTTGCTTACATTGAAAATGCTGAGGCGGCGTTAGCCACCGCTAAGATTAGGCAAAATCAGTATAGAGAAGAATTAATGGCAGCACAAAGTTATGTGGCAATTAGTAGAGTTTCCACAAAGGAACAATTAATGCAGTTAGATATTAGAACAGGTATAGCAGAAGTAGATATGGCGATTTTAGAATACAAAAAAGCCCAAACCAGACTCGATAATTATACTAAAGGGAATGCCAACACTATTGCTCGATACGAAAGTGAAGTAGCAAAATTCAAAGAGATTATTTTAAAGTATTCTGTTGAAATAAATAGGGCGCAAGCGGGGCAAGTGGTTAGTCTAAATGCAGCGAATGCTGAAAATGCTGAAATTATCGCAAGATTAGATGTTATGTTACCTAAATGGAGATTGCTTCTTGATAATGCAGAATTATTTGAACAGGAATTGAGACAAATTAATGGTCAAATGGAATTTATGAATTTCCAATTAGACGAATCTACTATGAAATGGAATGGTTTGATGGCTGGGGCTATGATAGCAGATATGGCGATTATGACTATCAGTAAGAGCGTGATGAAACTATTAGGGGTTACTGATGCTGGAGTTAGAGCATCGAGAATGTCTATGATAGCCATGAATATCAGTATGATAATTATGATGGGTAGTATCGGGGCGGCGATGGTTCAAATGGGTAGGTTTATGACCCAAAAATCGCAAGATGCAGTAATTACTCAAATAGATGCCGCCGCCAATAGGGATTTAGCGGCAGCACAAACACAAGTAGCGGCTACTGCGGGGGCGGCGGCTATGTCGATGAAGAAATTTATTGGTGTATCGCTGGCTTGGGCAGGGGCTATTATATTCGTTTCATTCATCATCGAAAGATTGCTTAATTGGTTAGGGGTTTGGGACGTAAAGGTTGATGAACTTGCAGATACAACGTCAGATTTTAATTTTGATTGGAACTCACAAACATGGGACACACCTGAGTTTGATTTGGGGTTAGATAATATGAATGAACAAATTCAAGAGTTTGGAAGTAGGAGAGAAGAATTATTCTTTGGCTTCAAAGCAGGTGCAGTTACTGGAGATTTGATTAAGCAAGTGCAAGTCGGCGGTGTTGATAATTTCGTAGCCAATACCGAAATCATTATGAGGAATGAATTTCATGGAATGACTACACAAGAAGCGGCTGATGAAATAATTAGTCTGATACAAGAGGAAGGAGAGAAGCGAGGGTATTCATTTGGTTAGAGCAGTTACACACAAATACGGCGTTTGGCTTTGTGGCTATTACGATGATTTTCTTAGCGCAAAGGCTAGTGGTTTCGATGACAACCAGCCTGATAATAGTATCTTAGGTGATTATAATCATTGGCTTACTCATTATGGAAATCCCCTTAATGGGGAAGCCACATTAAACCCACGTTATCGGTGGGCTATTGCCGATAGAGCGCAATCTTCTGCGGCGGCTTATAAATTTGCCCCAGCATCCTTACAATACTATCACAATAAAGGTATGTTTGAATGGCTTTCTATTGATATAATTAGGAATTACCCACAGCATTGGCAAGGTAGGGCGCAATTACAATATCCTGATGGTCACACTAATGCTGCAAGATATAGAACTGGTAATTCTGGAAGTGATAGTTTTCAAATATTTAGTAATGGGAATGATACTTCTTCTTCGTATATTGTTCCTACTGGTGATATTGATTCATCCTTTGGGAGAGCAACGATGAGGGGCTTAGGTTATATTACTGACTACTCTAACAAAGAAGCAGGGTTAAGTAATTGGGTGGCTTCTTCTGGGGGTAATTCTGGAAATGATGATGATATATTAGAAGTTAGAAGGGCGCACTTAACAGGAAGATGGTCTGGGGAGAAAGTTAAGCAAGCAGTAGAGAATGAATCCCCACAAGCAGTATTCGCCCCTTTAGAATCACCGTCAGGACAACCATTTCTTACTGTGCAATCATGGGATAAAGCAGGGAGTAGTAGCGTATCATCCAGACCCACCGTCTTCTATAATGGAGGATTAAATTCAAGAGATACTGGTGATTACTTACACTTTAGATTGGCTACAAGGGCATATAATGGGGCCGGAACTTTCACTCCTAAGATTACAATTAAAGCCGGCTTTCCTGATACAGGATTATCAACCGTTACATTAAATGCTGGTGCTGAAGCAGTAAGTCATTATGAAGATGGCCTACAAGGAACTGCCGCCATTTCATTCGATGTAGATTTAAGCGGTTACTCTACTCTTCCCCTTCTTTACAATGAGAATAATACTAAAATCACATATACTAATGATAATTCTTGGATTGATATTGATGTATGGATTGATTATGATAACAATAAATACCAAGTTTATCAAGACGGAGTAGCAAAAGGTAGTCTGACTTCTTTTGCTACAAGTAGGGTTGCTAAAGATATGTTTGGATGGGAGATTTATGTTCAACCCCCTAATGGAACTGATGATGCTGTTACTTATTTGATGTTAGATAGGGTCGCCTTGTATAGACCTTTAACAGATAGCCCAAGAGATTGGGATTTTCCTGGTATTTACTCATTTAATTATGAGTCGGGTGTCAATCAAATTTCCACGCTCTCAATTAATCTTGAAGATAGTGGGGAGCATACTAATAGCACTACCAGAGGGATGAATAGTGATGATTACAATTATCATATAACAAATATATTCAAATCTGAAATATTAAATGATTGGTGGATGGTTCTTTTTGCTGGGGCTGGGGAGACAGGACAAACAGATATAGCGAGAATTGATAGACCTGTATGGAGAGGATTCATTGAAAATATCAGTTTAAAGGAAAGTAATTCAGGGAAAAGGACTATTCAAATCCAATCCAAAGATTCTATTTCCATATTAACAAAGCAGGTTCTATTGTGGGAAGTAGGACAAGGGAAGGTAAATGATAGTGAAGGGAGTAGTCCTTATTGGGCCTTTGAAGCAGAAGGAATGCAAGATTTAATGTATCTTGGATGCACTAAACTCAAGGAATTGGCTGGGAATGTAGGTTATGAGTCTGGAAATTCCTATAAACCAAGAGATGACCAAAGGACTCAATTATATTCTGGTCATCCTATTCAAATGTATAATAATGAAGAACTCTATGGGCCTAATGATATAGAAGATGATTATGAGGGTATGGGGATTGATTATATTATACATGATGGAACGCATCTCCGCTTCTTCCTAAGTGGTAATCCTGGGTTTGCAGTAGATGATGAACTTACTATTGGTGGGACTGGTAATGCTGCTTATGATGGTAAAACTGTCGATATTACTGCGGTTGAGGTAGTAGATGGCAAGCAAATAGTGAATGTTGCAAATGGAACTAATCCTGGAGAATTAGTATTTACAGACAAAAAGGCAAATGATATTGTTTATGCTGGACAATATATCGGAGAAAGTATAGCCTGGGATGACCCTGAATATAATTGGAATGATGTGAATGCTGCAACAGATTTGGAGGCCGTTTCGGGTTGGTATCGTTATTTCCATTTAGTATTTACTCGCCCCACTTTACCAGGTGTTGGTTCAATAGATGTTGTTAATCCTGGAGGTGGTTATTCCTCAGCCATGAATTATTATACTCTTATTGATGGAGTAAAGGAACATCAAGGTGATTTGACTATTTCTGGTGGAGGTGCAGGTGCTGGATTTACTGCGGCAGAAGCCACATGGTTTAGTGATGGATATAAAATCACAAAAGTAGAAATGAGGGAAAATGGAAGTGGATATACTTCAACACCTACTGTCACCCATAGCAATATTCAAGGAACTGGGACTGAGCGTAGAGGAAATATTCTCAAATATACTGCGAAGGCTACTGGAACTAATTCTATCGCCGCTATTCAAGCATCAGCAAGTTATCCTGATGTTAGGTCTGATGCTAATACTTATACTCAAGTATTGAAAGCGTTCAATGCTGCTGGAAATAGATTAGCAAGTGATTGCGCGGTTTTCCATGTAAATTCCCTTAATGGAACTATTTCTGCTCAGGCTATCAATTTATTTTTTGGTGGTTATAATTATGACCCTGACGGTAGTGGGACTGATGCTGTCACTAATATTCTTATAGAGAGGGTTGGTGGCTCTACTTATACCTTAGATATTATTGTGGATGAAATTCAGCCAGATGCTACTTTCTATGCTAATTTAGCCGGGGAGGCTACAACAGAAAATTATACCTTTTTGATGAAAAGCGACCCTGAGTTATTACCAGGAGACCAATTTGTAATTTCTGGAAAAGCAGTAACAGGACATACTACTACTGAATTGGATAAAATAGAAGGCAAGCATCTTGTTAAATCAGTAAAGAAAGTTCTAAATTACCATCAGAATGCTTATTCTATCGGCGATTATAGGTATATGTGGCAAGTCCAAACATATACTCCCTATACTAATGAAGAGTTTGGGAATTGGTTAAACAGTAATGGTCTATTAGTTACGAGTTCAGACCCAACAACATTAGGTTGGTCTAAGGTTACTGGAGGAACATTGAGACCTAACCCCTCTTCTGTTACTGAGGATATTTCTAATAGAGCCATTCATGCAAGACTCATGCGAGATTTACCTATGTCTCTTTGGTTCCAATACCATTTCGGAAAAATTAATTATGATATAAACCCTACGTCTACTAATATTTCTATGAATGGTGCGATAAGTGCTACTGATACTGAAATCAAAATAACTCAAGCCACCTATAATGCAATTCCCTCTTATGGATTAGCAGAAATAGTCAGGGCTGTTCCCGCAGCAAGATATGACATAACTACTGAAGTAAGAGATATTTTCATTTACCAATGCAAATATCAATTGGGGTCTGATTATTATATTGGTGGAATTAAATATATCAGTACTGACCATGCTACACAGGCTAATAGTTGGACTTCTGCTATTACAGCCGGAGCCGTTGATACTACGATTAATTTCCTCAATATTAATAATAATTACAAACACTTGTGGGTTCTTTGGTCTGATATGAGAAATGATGGCGAGGCAAATGCTGACGGTGGAAAAAGAGAAAAGGTATTCGGATTACAATACCCAACCCATGATAATTATACAGTTAAATTAATGTTTGAAGACCAGTTTGACGACGATGGGGGTTATGAGACCTTTGCTGAATTAAAGCAAGGGACTGATATTGATATTTGGGAGATAGATGCTACGTCAGACCCAGTAACAGGGGGAGCATTCTCATACCCATTAGATTATGGTAATATGGTCGCCTTCAATCAAAATGATATTACAACAAGTGGTGCTTACACAAAAATTACTGAAACTGGACACGGTTTAGTTACTGGGGATAAAGTGGGCCTCTTTAACTGTGGCACAGGCTGGGATGGCGTATATGATGTTACAAAACTAACTAATGATACCTTTAGGTTATCTCATATTTATCCTGGGTCTAAACCAACCGCCTCTAATGCAGCCCACGATAGATTTTTCTATGCTAAAGTCGGAGGTAGTTTTGCTGATTTATCCACTTATCGAAACTGGCATGAAAAGGCTGGTTCATTCCTCATAGTAGACGCTTCAAAGTTTTTCAATCTTAATACTCTTGCTAATGAAGGTTCATTCAGTAAAACCAGTGGTGGTGAAACTTCTTTGGGTGATTATTATGCTGTAAAAGAAGGAGACCCTGTTTTAATAGATACTTATTGGAAGCAAGCCACTTCATCAGATATGACAACTGGAGATAATTATGCCAAGCATGAGAATATGGGTAAATTAAGCGTAGCAATTACTACATTACCCGATGTTACTGAAGGTCAATTCTGGTTAGAACCTGATGATATATCTCTTTTTGATGGTTCAGGATTAGGTAAAATCGTTGGAAGAGATGATGAAGAGGAAATAAATACTGAGTTTTTCTATACATGGAATGGTAAAATAGGAACTGAGGTTACTGGAACTTTTGAGACCATAGCAGTTACACCATTTGACACAAAATGGGTATGCACAGACAATCAAGGTGGTTTTACTAGCGATATGGAAGGTGCTTATATTCAAAATGTTACTAAGCCTTTAGTAGCAGGGGTTGGTGACTCATGGAAGACTAATTTTATTCAACAATATTGGTATAGAATTAAGGAGGTTATTTCTGCTACGGTGATTCATGTAGAAAGAGTTTCCTATCTTCATATTAATCCATTTGGAGCCTCAGGCATACAATCACAAGCCGGAGAAAACTATTCTGATTATGTGACGGGTCTACATGGTAATTATTTGAGGCAAGTAGATATTGATGATGGTTGGGCTAATACCAATACCTATAAAATTATTAAACAGATATTTAATGTTAATTTAGATTCAGCAACTAATGTTATTACCGACACCACATATAGCCCCCGTGTAATTGAGGAAGAGTTTGCTATGAAACAATCAAGTTATGGGAGAAGAGTAGAGGCTCATTGTAGAACAGGAATTTTAAACTCAGATTATACTACTGTAAGAATTAATAACACAGTAGCGACAGAATATGCTTTCAGACTAATGATGCACATTACTGGTTATGCCGAAAGCCAAAATTCTGGGACTTTCTTTGAACATGATAAATTTAGAATGTTGTGGAGCGCAGCACTTCTCAATTCTTGGTGGACTAAAACTAGATTACCAATGTCTTTCGATATTAATAACATTCCCAATACTACCAAAATGACTACTTACAATGATATAAGTAGTAATGACGTTTATGGAAGCGTATATAGGGCAGGTAATAAGAAAATGAGTGAGATACTAAGAGGCGTTCAAAAAGGTAGTGGTGCTGGTAAAAATAATGGGCTTACAACGACGTTCTCTTATCAAGTAGGGAGAGATAATAAATTAGAATTTAGAAATAAGTTTAATTCAGGCTATCAATTTACTAGGGAGAACGTGAAAGTTTCGTCTATGAAAATTAATAATAGTGGTGTTATCAGTAATGTTAGAGTGCATTACAATGACGGTAATAGTTTTGTAGATTTCCCAAAAACCAGTATGGGGGATATTACTAAATGGAAAATCATTCAACATCCTGAGGTATTGAGTGATAAAGAGGCTGAAGCCATCGCCCAAAAAGAATATCATAAACACAAAGCAAATGATATACAAATCTCTATTACCCCTCTACGAAATACAGGACAGGGAGATGTCATGTTAGATGGGGGTAGATATGGTTATATTCAGGATGCTCATATAGCACTACAAGGTAATGGAGACCAGACTAAAGGGACTGGGTGGTGTTGGACTAAGATAGGAACGGGAGGGTCTTTGCATCCTGGAATGGTGAACGCTTTGGATGGAAATTTAGGTGCGGTGGTCACTACAAATACTAAGAATACCAGATATGGGACTTCAAAAATAGATGCTACTGCTAATACTGACAGAAATGTAGCGGTCAATGACAATTATTATTGGTATGGTTCCAATTCTCTAAGTCATGCAATTCAGATTGTAAATATTAGCAAAGATGTAAATAAAGTTAGTGCTGATACTGGAGAAAAATTAAGAGTAGTATTAGCATTAAAACCAAACCAAACCCTTACAGCAATTGATAATTGTCAATTTAGATTGTATCTATTAGATTGTGATTTCTATGATGCCGCCGCTACTACTGACTATGCCCCTACACTCAAAGGTATTATTAAGAGTAAATCTGAGAAAGATATGAAACATAGTGGGTTTTATGAAATCACTTTACCCTCTACTTATGGGACAGGAACGGTTATTGTTTCTTTCAATGCTGAGTATTGTAGAGATTTACTTAGAAGTAGGTGTGGCAATCCAGCCCAAACAGCACACGCGACAGCAAATTACATTCTTGATAATTGCGTTCAAGATATAATAAGTGCGAGTGGTGGTTCATCAATAGAATTAGATACTGGGAATGCTGTAAATGAACATAGTATTTTCCCTCTTGGGTATAGACCTTATCCTGAATTTTCTGGCGGTTCAAGCCATAAAGACGGAAGACTTTTGTGGTATGCCCCCTCTCTTTGTGTAGTAGATGATTTGATGTATGTCCCTGCGTCTTATGTTTCCTATACTGATGCTGGTATGGATTTCTCGGCTGAAAATTTAGTGATACAGAAAATAAAATGGCAAGCGGCTTCTGGGAGGGCGGAAGATTTGATTCTCCAATTAGAGAGAGATGAGTCGAGGTCTTCTGATGGTTTGTTACCTTATTTGTTAGCAGACCCTGGGAATTATCCTAAACCCCAACCTATAATGGGAACGTCATTGAGACCACCCTCAGACTCAAATACTACTGATATTACAAGTATAGATTTGAGTCCAGTTGGAGGTAATAATCCTGGAACAGGTAATTCAGGGTCTTTTACAAATATTCAATCCCCACAAAACATAGATGATTTCGGTAGAGGTTTGGTAAATGTAATGAATGGCACTATGTCATTACCTGATAGCGATTTAACTGCTCAATCTGGCCATCATATCTTAGGGCAACCGAGAGGTTTCACTACACCTTCTTGGATGCGTGGGATGACAGGTGGACTAAGACTTCCTGTGGTAGCAGGGGCGGCAATTTCAAATGAAAACTCTTTTGAATTACCAGGAATAGGGAAAGAAAAACAGGGGCAGGGTGAAGCCCCAAGCCCAGCAAGGGATGCGTATCATGCAGTTCAGATTGATATTCAAACTCCCCCTGATGCTACTACAAACGAATTAAATATTACAGGAATCACAAATATAGGTATTGGAAGAGATGGTGGCGGCAATACTGGCATTCTACATATCAGTATAAAATGCTTAGAAACTGATGCCTCTATCAATAAAAGTATTAGTGTAATTCCGGCTATGAATCAAAATAATATTGAACTGATACCTACCACATTATTAAATGGCGTTTCCACTCCAGGCAATACTATACGAATAACTGTTTCCAGAACACCAGGACAGATGGGAGATACCGCTATCTATTCTACTATCTCAGTATCAAACTTTACCGTAAATTTCAATCGAGCAGCCTTTAGCGCGTCTTCCCCTCAAAATCAATTCATTCCTTACCGATAGGTTCCCGCAAGGAAAGAATACGTTTTGCCTTCTCTCTACCGATACCTTCAATTTCCATTAAGGCTTTTTGAGTCTGGCGACTATTTAATATCTTAGGGAGGCTCCCAAACTCTTCTAATAATTTCTCGGCTTCAGTTCTTGTAACTCCAGCCACACTTGAAAGAACAGTAACCCTTGAGTCACCGTCTTTATCTCTTAGTATTTTTGTGGTGGTTTCTTTAGCCTGACCAAGCACATGATATTGAGTATGGTTAGTAATTAACCAGTTTACAAATTCCTCCATATTGGAGACTTCCATGTAACGAATATTGGGAAAGCGAGTATAGAATGTTGCCTTGAAGTTCTGGATGGTTTTAACCATGCGGGTTTTCTCTATGGCGAGATTTTGTGGTGTAGGTCTACCACCAGGAACAAACGGCTTCAGAATTGAACCATATACTATCAGCATGGGGTTCTTGTAGTTCCGTTGGAGGTCTACTAATTGCCCTACTATTGTTCTGGAGCGACCAATACCCATAATGGAACGATAGAGGTCATTGATTTCTTTGGCTTCTATTCCCAAATCACCAATAACATAGTCTGCGCTGTTCAGTCTCTTGACTACGCAATCATCACCCATTCTATACTGAATCTTATTAATTACCAGTTCGTTCTCTCTATCATCAATCACTAACATCATTACTTACACAAGCAAGATGCTTTATGAAAGGTTTCAAATTAGACAACCATCATCACCACAACAGGATGCTATTTTGTTGTGGCAATTTAGACAGGTTGAAGAACCGTGTAATTCTATGAAGCCCTTGTCGCTAAAGCAAAGTGGACATCTTATTTTCTTTTGTGTTATTGTCATAATTAATCCTCCATTGAAAGAAACATCATCGCGTCTATGAATCCATAATGGTTGGAGTTTGAAGTGTGAGTTTCGCGTCCTATAATAGTTGTCGTTTTTATACGAAGAGGGAGAGTGAAGTAATACATGAAACCCCACCAAAACAGAAATTCGACTATCAATTCACCTAACATTTCCTTCACAGAACCAACAGTTTCCATCACAATAACCCCTACTCAAATACCACTTAGGGCTGGGGGAATTATTGTAAGTATTAATGATGTATCTGACATTTTGGCTGGTGGTTTTAGGGTTATAGTCTCTCCAGTTTAAGGTAGAGATGTAATTACAAATTTCTAATTCGATTTTATCCATTTGTTCTTTACTCATACTATCCTTATCAGCAAACCATCTTAGGTTTTGAGATAGGAATTGAGCCAAAGCCACTCTAATATCATGTCTTGGGTTCTCCTTCTTGATAGCCCTCTCTAAACAAGTAGGTAATGGTATTCCGATAGCATCCCCTATGGTAATGGTAGAAGAATCCACCTTGACTAAATGGGTTTCTTCCATAGGATTTTCTTTTATCCATTGGCGTATATCAAACTTACTTCTGGATTTCATTCCGATGAAAGGGTCAAATTTTTTCAAAGAAGACTGAGGCTGAGAGGGGATTGCATAACTCATAGGGCTTCTCTTGAATTTATCAGGGTCGATATTAACACACCATCGCTTTCGGGCAACATTCCATGTATCAGGAATCCTTGTTAGTTTCTTTGGATGCCCTACACCATCCAGCGTATTAAGACCGGTAGCCATCTTTCTTTGATACCTATCAAGGTGTTTTGAGATTGCCAACCCCTTTACAGGAGCAGAAAATAATTCATGCACATGAAAGCCACGCCCAGTAGCAACAATACGCACATCACCCCTCAATCGAGTAAGCAAAACTCTCACATCATTCTTAACGGCTTGAATATCATAATCGTCAGTAGTATCAAAATCCCACCATGCTCTATCCATTACTACCGTTTCAGGAATTACTCTCCTTCCCATACTATATTGAGTCTCTTCATAAGAATATAGACTGGTGTAAAGAGATGTTCTGCCATTGTAATTCTTAATATAATTTTCGTAAGCCTCCCTATCACCAATGGTAAGACGCCGAAGGCCAATCTCTCTTGGAAAGTTCAGAAGCATAATTATTCTTCCTGTTTATGACCACAAGCACACTCAATCATTATGACGACCTCAGGCACATTACCCTCTTGTCCTGTAACCCTTATTATCTCTTGGGTATCAACCCATGAATCATCTTCCCCACAAGAAGCGCAAACAATCTCAATCATATTCCTAATTCCTCCGCGTGTAATTCTTGCTGACAGGCCGCATTAAAATCACACCATGTCATACAAAAATAGTCATTCCAATTCATGTCCCAGTTGTGGGAAAATAGATTAGGAAGAGTGTCATTTAAACGCTTCTCAAAAGCATTTAAAGAGCGTGTGCTAATCGGCTCTAAAATCGCAATTCCATTGTGGTCTCCAAGCCACAAACTCTTACCCCTCTTACTACCCTCCAGTAATAATTTATCTTCTCTATCCACGACTAATTGATAGTCAGGACAAATATAGAGGAAGTGAGTGATAGGTTCATAGACACCCATCTTATCCAGTATCATCTTGTAGAAGCACAGTTCCTTACGGGTGCGCCCTAACTTACCAACACCCATATTCCCAGTCTTGAGTTCGGTTAAAATCAGCCCCCCATTAGGATGCCTTAGAACCGCATCTATCATTCCTACCCAAATCACATCAACCTTACCAATCTTAGCCACATTTAGTTTCTCATACCTTTCGTGCTTCTTCTCCACTTCTACTATATCGAAGCCACCTAAGTCATAGGCTATTTGGTGTAAGAGAGAAGTCATTGATTCTATCGCTGGGTCAAGTGGGTCTATCCCTTCATCTATTACCGCTTGGTCTACGGCATCAGCACCCTCTAAGAGACCAATTTCCATAACTTTATGCACCTTACCCCCACGAATCATAGCCTCAGTAGGGGGAGGTCTTGGAACGTCGGCTAAGTGATTCCACCAAAATTGTCGGGGACACAACAAGTAACCCATGTAAGATGATTTGCTAATTCTCGTAACTCCCTCAATATCAGGGACATAAGAGGAAGCCTCAATTTTTTCTGCAAGGCTCACTCTTCTTCCCCCTCAATGGGGGAGTCAGTTTCAGGAGTCCAACCACAAAGATTGCACACTCTCTCTAATTCAGCACTCTCAAACAAAGGAAGCATCATTTCGGCCTTACAAGAGGGGCATTCATCCTCATAGACTTTATCCAAATCCTTCAAAAGATGGAACAATAGAAAATTTACCTTTTCCATATCTTGCTGGATGGCTGCTGCCAGCCCCCCTACATCATGCTTCAGATGTATGTAAGCATCCATTACTTGTTGAAGGGTCATTACCTCTTTTGGCTCCGCGTCGCTCATATAACCCCCTCACAACCAGCGCATATTAACTTGTTGGATAGCATTTCTTAGTGGTTGCATATCCCACCCAGCCAATTCATAATAGGGTTCTATCTTCTTGATAACGAACCTCTCAAGCAAGTGTTTGTAACCAATATTAGCCAGACCCTTTATTTCTTCAGGCTTGTCGAAGGCAATATACTCCCCCCTATCATTTAGAGTAGTCAAGAAATAAGAATCCTTGCGATAACCCTTACCTAAGTATTCATTAGCCCAGGCCGCCCCTGCTGAGGGGCCGGAGAGGGTTTTGTATTTAGACAAATCCCTCGACAGTCTTCCTTTCATACATAAATTAATTTCATCTTCTTCCCCAGCCAAAACTCTCTCTATCAATTTACTAATGTAGGCAGTAGTTTCAGTCTCATTACGATGAGTAAGAACACTATTGAGAGTAGCAGACATAACCTCCTTCATAATGGGTGGCATCCTTGATTGCTTCAGTTCAATACCCTTCACATAGAGGGTGTCTCCATGCCCCACCCCTTCAGACCATGTGACGTTTCCAGCATAACGATTCTTAGCCATCAGTATCATACTACTACACCACTTCTCAAACTCTACTTCTATCGGTTCCATTTCTTCGTTGATTAAGGCGATTTGTTCCTCTCCCTCTTGAGGGGTAGGGATGATACAAAACACGCTGTCGGTGTGTCCGTAAAGCACCTTAAACCCGACGTTCTCAGCATGGTCTTTGAGTAGGTTCAGCGTGGCCCTTGAAGTGTAGGTAATCGCCGACGCAATCTGAGGGTGATACATACCATATTTAGAGTCCCCAGCAACCCCATACATGGAAGCGACAAGAGATTTACAGGCGAATTGCATTGTGTCCCACTTATCCATGTTCTCTCTATCTTTAAATTTCAGTTTCTTATATTCGTTTCTCAAGTCAGTCATCTTATCCATCAGTCTTACAAGCAAACCCTTCTCCCCTTGTCTGAAGTAAGTCCCATTACCACAGTTCTTACCCCCATCCTTATCAGTAAGAGAATCCCAAGAAATATTATGCCATGAAGCATTACTATGATACATGGCTTTCACATCAAGAATACCCACGTTGTCATAGACCCCTTCTTCTACCTCCATAATCTCAGCACCTTCGTAGGGTTCAAAGGCAAACTGTGGTTTAGTAGGGATGCGCCTATGAAACTCCTTATCTTGAAGTGTAAGGCAAGTGAACATCTTAGTAATGAATGGTGTGCTTTTCAGTTCGCATTGAACGATATGTTGTAGAGCCAAATAATATTTCAGCGCATTAACTTTGTCATCCAACAAAGGCAATAACGCCACATCTTGCCTACAATAATGAACGTAAGTCGCTATGTCGGAGTAGTAAGTATCGTGACCATCCCCCAGTTCAATCTTTTGTTGCCCCAGCACTTCTTTCGCTACATCATCCAATTTGTAACCTGGGAGTTTTCCATTTTTCAATTCCCATAATTTTGAGAATGCTACCATGAGGTCAATGCAATTTCTACCCACTATCGGTTGCGCCCAATCACTAAATTCATATCTAATCTTGTTAAGGGGGGAAAGGTGTTGATGGGGTAGTTTGTTAGCCCTACATCTCTCTATGATTACCTTAATATCTGCCCCTACTACGAACCATCCTGTAATCACGTCAGGGTCTTGCGCCCTCATGTGAGCCAAGAAGTGTCTCAGCATAGATTTTTCATCGGGGAATGCTTTGATTGGTGTCTCATACTCATACTCTCCTAACTTTGAATGACTCCCAGCCTCTATTTCTGGATGCACCACCCACACATAATCCTTCTGAGTAAAACTATCCTTGACTACTATCACTCTCATTTGATTCGTAGATGGATGCCACTCGCAATCCAAATACCAGACTCTATGTTCATAGTTTGGGATGGGGTCATTACCTCTATCCAGTCTATCTGCAAGCACTCGATTCGTGAAGGGAATGTTACCCTCCCATGTAACTTGGGAGTTTTTGAAAAATTTCAGCGCGTCTAAGTTATAGGAAGTAACCTTAGTCAAATCTTCTCCGTATAGTCCTACGAACCCATCCTCAAATTTTAATTCTGGGGAGGGTTTCTCAGGTAGAATTTCAGTTTCCACGAACAAATAGGGCAAATAGTCATCCAATGTTTCGACTACTCGATTACCGTTCTCATCACGGTATCTTAGGGAGACTTTATTCTTGCCTACCGCATCCACTATCATGATTTGTCGTGCCTTGAAGTGCTTATGAATCTAACTCAAGGGATGAGAAGCGACCAGGTGGCCTTGTAGCCAAGCCATGTTTCTTGAGCCACTTAAAAATAGCCATTGGTGTCAGCCCGAACTCATCAGCAATAGATTGCATCGTTCTTTTCTTCTCTACATATTCAGCCTCTAACCACTCTCGTTGTCGATATAGTGGTTCTTTGTCCTTCTTCGTCAAAACATAAGTCAGTTTAAATTCGTTGCCATCTTCGTCAGTCACATCATGAGTATGCGCCCCCTCTTTCAAAGGGAGAGTAACATCATCATGCTCTCGCTCCCACTCAATGAGATGAATTTTCGTCAATCTTACGCCTCCTTTCCTAATAGCCTATCTTTTCTTTGCCGTTGAGATTTCTTCAAGGGTTGTAGTAATACCGTCTTGGGGTCTATCTTCCAAAGTTTAGGTGAATCACTATTCACATAAGAGAAATCGGGGTGCATTCTAAAGATGCTTGTTAATTGTCGTGGCTCCATAGAGAAGTGGCTATCCTTAACCTTCTTACCATTCCCTAACTTGGCCCCCTCTATTACCGCCCTAACGCTTGAAGGGCCATTAGCACGCAAGTATCTGGCGTATGCCCTCATTGGGTAACTTGTCCTACCAAACCTATTTGTGTAGACCATTAATACCACCCGACACTTGAACCCTATTAAATGTAACTACAAGACAAATCTTGTTTTGTAAGCCTTCTCTCCAGTAGCAACAAGGGTAGTCCTATCTTTACCTACCCTATGCTTATTGAAATACCTATCATCCTTTCTTCTCTTCTGAAGAACCATACCATACTCGTCATTACCTTCTGGTATTTCCAGTCCATCCTTCAAGAGTAATGGATTCCCTTTGAAGGGCTTGTAATCTACTTCGTGATGCCACCGACCATATCTCCATACTACCTTAGCCACATCAGGGTGCATATCCTCAAGCATTCTACTCTTCTGAATGGTTCCATCCTTAGAATAAAATTGTTGGTGATTCCCTCCACCCATCCTTTGAGTCGTAATTTTGTCAGCCAAAAATGCGTTGAATTGTAATGTAGCCAAACCATCCTTCAGCACCCTCAAAGACAGGTCAGTATCTTCATTGTAACGACCACGCCACCGATAGGGAATGTCATTTCTAATCAAGAGACAAGAATAGATTCTTGTGTTCTTGACATAAGGTGGGAGTGGGTCGGTCTTCTTACAAAAACCAGAATAGTTTGGCCCTGCTATTACTATATTTTCATACCGAAGAACGAAGTCTTCCATAGCCCTAAAGATTGCGCCCGTATGCGCCTGTGCCTTTACATTTCTATTCAGTCTATGAAAGCCATCAAAATTGTCATCCATAACCCAATGCCAATCAAAGCCATTCGACTTGGAATGCTCCCATACAAAATTACGAGAAGCACCTGGCCCTAAACGTGGGTCATCATCCTCCCAATAAACATCATACTCTTCTTTGTATTTCTGAGGGGTCACAATTACTTCAATACAGGCTGGCCCCTTCACCGCTTCGTATTGTTGTAACTCACCTTCTTCTACTACCATGCGATAGGGAACGCCCATCACATCAAGAGCGCGACCAGTCAATTGGTTATCCCATCGCCCTTTCGATACGACATAGATAGGGAATTGTGGCTCATTCTTCTTCGTCATTCTCATCAACAAACCTGTGTATGTGGTTGCCCCAATGAGACTTGAAAGGATGCCAAATGCTTGTAGTCCTATCGGTCAATTTCTGGTCTATTATCTTGGCAAATTCTTGCATATCTTCAGCAGTAGCAAACCGAACCTTTATCATGTGATATTCTTCTTTCTTTGGGTTATTGTATTCCGGCATTCCCCCTCTATCCCACTCTTGTTGAGCCGTTCCTTCTTCTAATGACTTATCAGTTAAGCCAGTAGCACCGAACAGTTCCAAAGTGACTTGTCTATCATCCATTCTATTTCCCCTTCTCAAATGATGCTTGAAGAACCCAGTTTCTATGTATTCCCCATGATATGAGCAACGCTATCCCTTGATTGGCACTTCTAAAGTCGAAGAATGATAAATTAACAGGCCCATTGATGTGCTTGAAGAGGTTATCAAATCCTCCATTGTAGGCTACATCGAAACCACCAATACCAGCCGTGTTAGTCAAAGGCTCAGCCTCCACACGGCTTACGGTAGCACCCTTCAAATCTTGACCTACTCTAATTCGTATTTCATCCCTTTTCCGAGCCACGCTATAATCGAAAACAAATAAGTCGGGGTCTTGACCATTAATACCAGCACACCTAAATGCCTCATACATATCAACGCCATCCACCTTTAATACCAGCATGGGGTCAAGCAAATCGCCATTAGATGTTCGATATTTCCCATCTTGAATCCTTGATGCTAATTCTTCAGACTTTTCAGCCCATCCCATGAGGGAGTCTCGACCATTGGGGAATGCTAAAGCGCGTGGTGAAGATTGAATCGTAGTTTGTTTGTTATTAGAAGTAAATCTTACCCCATCTTCATTAACAGTTTCGACCTTCAAGTTACCCCCATGAAACCTCAAAATCCCTAAGACTCTATCAATATCGGGGAGATAAACATCACCTTCTTCCCATACATCGTTAGATACGGGATGACTAAACCAAGAGAGAGAAGAAATACCATCCTTCACTATCCATATAGAGCGAAGCACGCCCTCCTTAGATGATAGTTTCAGTCCATAGACTTGAGGCCCAGTATTCCCTGCTATCGTAGCCCTTCTTTGAGATTGACTCAAGAGGGTCACAAAATCGTTAGTATCAATTTCAAATGTCGTCATTGGTATCACTCTCTTCACTCACAGGTGTCGCCTCATCGCCCCAATCAAGCATAGGAAGGCCATACCATTTAACCTCTTTGTTCTTTACCGAAAGGATTGTGTGTGTAGTGCCTAAGTGTTCCATGTTTCGACCCTTCATCTCTTCTATCTCGGCCTTCACGACCCACTCTTCATCGCCTAATGTTGAATCGCCTTTCACGCCAGCGGCTTCATCGGCCTTCTTCATGTAGCGAGTCAAGAATATTTGTTGAGAGAAGTATCTCATCGTTCCCTTTTCCCACTCCGGTCTTTCACCAACCTTCATGAGAACCTTCTTTCCAGAACCATCATTGACAAACTCCTTAATCTCCTTCAAATGGAAGGTGAAGAAAATCCTATCAATGGGAAGTCCGTGTAATCTACCTATGGTATCTCGGAACATCTTGTTGCGAATCCTCCACTCGGCTTGATTGAATCGGTCTCCATCTTCGGGATTCACAGGATTCTTACTCCTATTTTGTAGAACGTATGTCATTGAGTGTTCGCACCACTTAAGGAATGTAGAACCACCATCGAATATTACCGTATCAATCTCATCGGCCTGTTCTGCTATCAAATTGATATACCAGTTTACCTTATCGGTCAAAGCGACGTAATTGATTGTGTTATCCTCATTGAAGATGGAGTCATCCATCTCATCCAAGAGGGGAAGCACACGAATGTTGGGGTCATCACCGTAATTATATTCTACGGTTGCACCAGCAGAATTATCAATGTCAAGAATAACCGTGTTACCCTTTCGCATAGAGAGAGCGAGTCCGGTCTTAGCGCAATTCTCACGCGCCACCAAAGCCATTCTAATTGTTCCAACGGGCTTCTGTGGAGCATTGAACAAGTTACGATAGTATTGAGCGTCAAACTTTTGCACTGGTGGTGCATTAGAAGTGGTCGCCTTAGTCGAAGCCCCCCATTGAGTCATAAATGTCACCAGTCCTCTCCAGTCTCATCATCCATAGAAACAAAATCAGAATCCATAGCCTCAACGGTCTCGTAAGCGAACCATCCACTACATGAGAAGCGCACATCACCCTCACGACCCATCCATGTTTGCCCCAAAGCAATTACCTTAGAACCAACACCGAAGTCAATGGTTTCGGCGTGCTTACCAGACACCCACACATCAACAGTATCAATTGAAGTCATATCTTCGTCACCCAAGATTAGAAGCATAGCACCATTGTCTCTTGGCTCCATGTGGATGACTTCACCAACCACACCAACCAAAGCATCATACCATCCATCGGAACCTTCGTTCTGCTTGTGGTAAGTTTCCAGTCCATTGACGGAAGTAATCTCACGCACCAAATCGGTGATTGGGCCAATAGGATTTCCATCCTCAAGAGCGAATGGTGGCCCACTAAACATTGATTGAACGCTCGCGTCGCCATCGAACACACTCAAGTCACGAACCGCATAAGCAACGTCGGGGTTTCGTGCGCCCTTGAGAGGTATGCGTCCGGCCACAAATGTAGGTGGGTAAAGATTGTCAGCCTCCTTTCCATTGGCCCTTACAGTAATGAGTCGTAGGTCTCCCTTCTCGGTCTCCTTTCGACCCAAGAATAGTGCAACCCTTTCGCGCTCATCTTGTGGTCGTGGTCGCCCAAACTTGAAGTTTCGGTCTCCCGAAGGCCACGTTGGGGTCTTGTTGTCCCATACTATGTAGAAGAATTTCCCTTCGGCGTATTCTTTTGCCTCTTTGGGTAAATCGCTAACAGTAGCCTCTTCAATGTCGTCACCCAAGACGGTTCCATTGAAAAGGGCAGGGTTAGCCTTACGAATATACTCGTTACCAACAGTCTCGTAAAGGACTACGTTACCCATGCGTAGAAGCCCATTGATGGCCTCATCACTTAGGTTGAGCAAGTCCTTGTTCATCTTGTTGTAGAGAATCTTACCCCACTCCTTTGGTCGTGGAACGCTAACGAACATACCAACAAAGTTTTCAGCACCGCTTCTTTGAAGTGAAGCGTTTGCGCGATTAATCTTTATTTGTGCAATTCGTAGTGCTTGAACACCCATCATGGCCTCATCCTTTCCAGCCTTAGCCCATACTTCTCTATTCTCTTCAAGGGTGTCAAGAGCGACCCCCTTTACCTTTTCGGGCGTTACGTTCAATGTTGTTGCGATTGTTTGTATCATCTTTTCATCCATGTTGTTGTCTCCTTCGCGGGTATTCTTGGGCGAGATTTTAATGCTTATAATAGTAACTATTCCATACACATTCTAATGAAATTACACTTGACAACATCATCATGGATGCCATTAGTCTGGTCTCTTAGAGCCGTAACAACGGCCTTTATGATTTGCATTTTCCTTTCAGTCTTAGCATTTTCTGAATAGCAAACGTAATTAAAAATTGCCAGTATGAAATGCTTAGTATTATACTCGCTCATTCTCTTTAGGGAATTGATGAAGTCCTTATCTATTGTAGTAAGGAGAAGCCACTCCTTACAATCAATCCCCTCTTCAGTCAATGTCATTAGGAATTTCTTTCTGTTCTCTTCATTCTCTTGGAGACAATAGGATTGAAGTGCGCCGATAGCATTTCTCAAATCACCTTCATTATATTTGATGATGGTATCGAGTGCGCTTGAGGTAACGCTAAGGTTCTCCTGTCTTGAGATGTAAAATAATTGTTCAGACATTTCAAAGTTAGTAAGAGGTCTGAATGTTCTCAAAGCACACCGAGATTGAAGATAGTCACTAACCTTACTAATATCATTACAAGTCAGTATGAAATATCCTTGTGAGTTTTCAATGACTCCTTTCAACGCTGATTGTGCTGCGGGTGTTAATTGGTCAGCCTCATCTAATAGGATGATTTGTTCTTCGCGCCCAATAGATGTAAGGGGAATCAATTCCTCTTCTACGAAATCAATGCCTCTCGTTTTCTTGCTACTCGCATTGAAGATATGGATTTGCCAATCCAATTCATCAGCAATACAATATGCCATCGTCGTCTTACCAACGCCAGGCATTACAGAATGAAACAAATAGTGTTGCATCACACCCTTGTCTATCATCTCGGTGATTTCTGCTACGATTTCATTTTGCCCTACTATATCTGCTACGCGTGAGGGGCGATATTTCTCACTCCAAATTTGACTCATATCGGTCTACCATCCTCTCCAATGACTACTTCAACCCCATTCACAAATTCATTCCATTTCTCAGGAAAGTCTCCACGATTACAGGTCTTACAGTTTCCTGTTCTAATGTTAAAACCCTTGATGTTTCCACACCATGAGCATTCAACATAGACTTGTGCCATATATTAGGCGAGATTTGAACGCCTATATACTTGACGCACGCTCAAGAATATACTGTCTGGTCGCCTCAAACATCGGTATGACTCTATCGTGGTGTGGCTTCATGGAAAATGCGGGAGTGAAAGTCTGCTCCATAGCCAAACAATAAATTATTCCAGCCAGTAATCCACGAAGGAAAGTAATGTCATAATCTTCGGCTTTCTCTACTAACATATCGGCCACAGGATTTATTCCGGGTTCGTAAGAAGGGTCTGCATAGATAGCCATTGAATTTTTCAGGTCAATCAAACCCTCTAAGGTTTCTTGGTTACAAATCTCCCCTATCTTATTCAAGAATGCTTGGTGTCTTGGGTCAGTCCCTGACAACCCCACAATATTTAGCATCCGAGTTACCTCAGCCAGATAATCATCCACGCTTCAACCTCATTTCAAAAATGACCCCAGCGTCATTTTAATGTCTCGCTTAGAATTTTTGCTGGTATTTTCGTCATTTGAGTTTATATTCTTCTCAACAATAGGTGTCGTTCTCGGTTTCGGTAGCCCTTGTCGTCCGTGTGGAATCTTACCTCTCTCCCTCAGTTTAGCAACGTGTTCATCCTCCCCCTCCATCTTAACTCGATTCAATCTATTAATTCGGTTTCGCTTTTGCCAAGATTTCAACACACCCATAGCCTCTAACTTGTTAGTAAGACAAGGAGCGCATAAGGGGGCTGAAACACCAGGCACTTCTTCGCCCTCATCAATATCTCGTTGTGTTATTTGCGCGATAGGATTAGGCATATCCCTACTGCAATTCCTACAAGTAATTCTCTTAGGTGGAGTAAGCCCTAACTTAGCCCAATAGTCACTCATCAATCTCACTTCTCCTTGTAATCAGGGTGATTCTTAGGTAGCCTATGCGTGCGCCTATCAATTAGATTTTGAATTAATCTGGCCGCGCTGGCTACTCCATCACTAAATCGCTTATCAGCCACTCTATCCCCTCTTGGAACCATCTCATCACGCAATTCCCCAACATCAATCTCAGCAAGTATCAAATTGAATACCTCATATTCAACGTGTGTAACCGTCTTCGCTCTCATATTTGACCCTACACTTGAGAGCCTATAATCATTCCTATTCGGTTCTTGCACAATGAATACATACATCTGATTCTGGTGGGAATACTCGTTGCCTTCCACAATCACATTTCCTACTGTCCCTTTTCTCCTTCGGTGTCATAATCGCTGGGTTGCGAGAGTATGTCAGTTCGTCAAGAGATTTAACAAGGCTCCTATCAATATCATAAAGCAGATGTTTTGCCTTAAGCCCACTGGTATTTTCTACAATCTCCGAGCCAACAGATTTAATCTGGACATTCTTGCATAACAGGGAGGATAAACTGTGGGGGGAAGGGATTGTTCGTATTGAATTTTCAGACCCTAAATGTTTGGCTACCCCTTCCCTTGTCAGGGGGCCATTCTCAAAAAGAATCTCAGCAATTATTCTTCGGACTCGCGTATTGTTTGCACTCATTAATAAATGTAATTGCGAATCGTTTAATAAAGCCTTTTCAAATCCACGAAGAAATCTTCTCCATCCTCTTTTTCATGCCTTTCGGTAAGACTTTATTGCTTTCACGAACCTCATTTCTTATTTCGGGATTCAGTTTAAGTATTTCCTTCCAATATTTATCGTTTCTGGAAAAATTACTTGGTATCTCATCCTCCTTCTTCTTGCGATATTTCAGGTCAAGGTGTTGGGGCTTGATGCCGAAGGCTACTACCCCCTTTAAAACCTCATCTGGTAGTTCATATCCACACTCTTGAATCAATCTGAAAATTTCCATGTCAGTATCGTTAGTGAACATTTGTTCAACAATTTTCTTATTGTTCAAATAAGCAAGCAAGAGTGGGGTCGGCACGTTCAACAACATATTAAACACACGAATCCTGTCAGACCAAGAAAATATGGCCCTTATTGCTTGCTGATAATTACTCATTTTCAGCCCTTTCCTTTCTCTTTTTGTCGTGGTCTCTAAGGTAGAAGTAAATCGCTTTTTGCATACAAGTAGGGCAAATATTACCAGCACCTATACCAGTATAGAATGACGTTAGCGCAACGCCACCCTCAACCCCAGTTGTATCGCAAAAAAAACACTTCATGATGATTTCTTCTCCTTGAAATAAGCCCACTTACCCAACAGTTCTCCATGCTCTAAACAATAAACAATAGGTGGGTTCGCATTAACCTCATGTGCTTCTCCATGCCACGATTTTAACGGCTCCTTACCACAGGTATGACACTTCATGCCTCATCATCCCATGCACCGCTTATTATCCTATCTTTTAGTTTCTTCAATTGGGAAGGGCTGAGACTCCACACTCTACGAATCTCAGTCCCTGTTATTTCATAAGGCCCATAAAAAAACATCACCCTATCATTTACTTGGGAGGATAAACCACTATCTTTCATTTTTTTAATCAGTATAGGCCAATCAGCCTCGTAGATGGCTGGAGACCAAAGACCAGCCTTACTTTTCCGCCACTTAATTTTCATTCTCAGTCACCGTATAATCAACATCAATTACTTTGGGCGCACGCAAAGAAGCCATTCTCAATTCTAAATCATCGAGTAATTCAGGGTGATTACCCAACACATCAACAAGAATCCTACTCATGTCATTCATTTGTGCATTAGCCAACAATAATTGAGACTCCACCCCTATTTCCTTCTTCAGTTGCCCTATCAATTTAAGGGAGGCATTTGCTTGACCCAACAGTTTAGTAACGTCAGCGACGAAGCCAGAATTTATCCCTCCGGCTTGCTCTTTCAGTTCACCTAATTCACCTATCCAATCCTTGACTTGTAAAAATATCTCAGTGGCTGAAGTCAAGGTATCAATGGCTTCTTTCCGAGAGTCCTCTATGCTTTGCGCTTCGTCAGGGTCGTATTCAAGATGGGATTCCATGTGCGTCATCACAGAACCATCGGGCCAACCATATTTAGTCTCCAAATAATCGGGGGAAGTATCATTGTTGTGTAATTTAATTTCCAGTTCACGACATTTCTTGTGATTACACACAGGACAATCATCCTCTAAGACCCAACCCAACGCTTGAATCACAAACGCATCAGTTTCTTGGGCCATACGCCTTTTGATTTCCCCAACACTCCGCAAAATTTCCGCCTCCTATTTTTCTAAATCAGTATATATTCTTATGATTGCCACCTTGTAAATTTCTTACCATCGCTCTCTTTACCAATCCGGCAAATAACGCCCTTTCGACCACGCCCCACCTTTTCAGGGGTAATCTCTTCATACCATGATGTGCCTTCAAGGTTTTCTATAATCCAACGCTTCGCAGACTGATAATCCCCATTGGTAATCATACGCGAAACCTCCTTCACCAATTGCGATTTAGGCAAATCTCGCATCCAGAATGTGTCCTTTATGAGCATCAAATCTGCATCCATAACACGCCTTCTTTGTTCAAGGGAGAGATTTAACAACTCTCTTAATCTGTCATCCATAGTCACGAAAAGGGCTTGACCGCCCCTATACTCAGGTTGCATCATGTGATACCCTATACAAATTCTACGGAACAAATCAGACTCAAAGGAGCGCACATCGGGCCTCTCTAACCATTCCCCAATCTCGTCATCCCATATTACTGCTATTGGGGGCGAAGAAACGGCTCTCTCCATCCTACTTCTAAACCATGTCTTGATTTTGATTGCTTGGTCAGCCAATTTCAGTCTTTGGTCTCCGGTCATGTTATTTTGGGCTTGTTGGGCTTTCTTGTAAAGTAACTCCTTTTCGGGTGTCATCTCAATATCAATAATGAAGAATCTTCGGTCTAATCCACTATCCAATTCAAACCGTGCTGGCTGAGTCGCCGCCCAAAGTGAATAGCGAGTCAAATACTGAACCCACCCACTTCTAAGTGCTTTCTGAACCCTACCCGTATCAAGGGAAGTGAGTAATTGGTTCTTCATATCGAGTGAGTGGTCTTTCTTGGAGGCATCAGACATTGAAGAAAATTCTTCAAAGCCAAGAAAGCCCCCACAATTTTCACGCGCCAATGGCCTACCGACAATTTCCCCAAATTCGTCTACGGAGCCAAACATTCCAGCCTCAGTAATACTGTTTGGCCCCATCATAGTCAGCATACCTTGCCCCAAATCTGCTTGTGGGTTATACAGAAAACCAGTCCCTTCTGCCAAAAACAACAGAATAAGGATGGACTTTCCACTACCCTTTGGGCCACGAAGCAAAATGTGAATGCGCGTGTCCTTCAATTGCATCATTGGGGTATAGAATGCTGGATTGCTATGCCTCAAAGGACAATTATCTATCGTGAAATCTTCATCAGGGTCGGCAACGGTAGTAGGGTCGAAATCACACCTTGAGCATTTATTCAACGCATTGAAAATATGCGCCCCAACTGAGCAAATGAAAACCCCAAGTTTGTCATCCACATCAACATAATGACTATCTTTAGCGAAGGACTCTATTTCCTCAAAGACGTTGATACCCTTGTTATCATTCCATTCCGGTTTCTCCAAACATATCATCTCCATACCAGTCTAACGTAATAAATTCATTAGTCACTTCTTCCAGTTTCTCTAATCCTATTAATGTCTCTTTGAGCGATTCTTGACTTGATTTTAACCCTAATACTTTGCTCGCAAACTCCAATATTAATTGGAGTGAGAATCGGTCAATAAAGTCTTGGGGGTGTGGGGCTATCACCACATTCGACATTTTCCCAGCATCTCCCGTTGAGTCGTGAGGATGGAAAGAATTGAACACACTCGCCCATATCCATGTGTGGGGCAATAAAGTCACATCTTCTTCCCAATCATCGCAATAGTTTTCGGTCTCATTACTAAAATCATAAATCTTTAATTCTGAAACATTGTCTTCGTTTGGTATTAAGTCAGCACAAATAAAGTGACTTCTAACGACCCCTATCGAAATCAATGATTCAATGATAGAAGCATAAATTGGGTAAGTGTATAGCCAGCAAAAGGCATTATCGTATTCTTCTCCATTTACTGATGTAGGGTGGGCGTGATTTATTCTCAAGAAGAAAAATCGGTTTCCTATAACATCGGAAACTTCGTAAAGTCTCCATTCTGGAAATAATTGATGTGGAATGTTATTGAACGCTTGAACAGTCATCAGTTTGGAAAATATCTTGGCTACCAATTTTGGTTTTTGACCAATAATTGACATACACGCACCAAATCCAGCAAAACCCGATTCGTTCTGAAGAAATACTACTACATCACTTATTTCATAATTCGGTTTACCATTTACCCATACGATATGGGTCTCATCTATTCTCTCTATCTCATGCGCGACGCTCATATTGTGTGGGGGAATTGAATGCTTATTAATTTGGTTCACCCCCTCATTTTACAAAATTAAAAAAACGCACGACTCCGAGCCTATCCCCATTTTATTTTATTCCTTCAAAGGTATTTATCTGAAACTACTAACTTAAATCTCTTTGAACAAATAAAATAATTACAAAAACCGAGGGACTAAGACCCATTTATTCTTTCACACAGGATTCTCAAGGAAAGAAATGAATTGAAAATATCGGTATCGCTCTAATTCGTTCCGTTGTTTGAAAGTTAGAGTGCTTGGGTAACCAGTTTTAGTTATGATTTTCCTCAGCACATCATCTTTGAACCCCTTTATGAGAGATTCCAGTTTATTTAGACTCGACAAGTGATTATCCACAGCGTCAATCAAAATCATAGCCTCCACATTATCCCACGCTCCCTTAAATTCACTCGGTTTCTCCGGCTGTAAAACCAGCCCATCAAGAGCATGATAACGAGGAATCATAGTAAAACCGTTGGCATATTCAGTCAGTTCAATCTCATTTCTCCCCCAAGATAAAATTACTTGTCTGTTCCGCATAGAGCAACCCTTACGGATGGACTTACCACCCTTGACGTATTTCGTTCCCATTAGGGCTTGTGGTTCGATTTGAGAGGCAATATAGGAGATTAGGGGTTCATACCCCATGAATTTCATTCCTGTTGATGGCTCGACACTATCCACTACCATAGCCCCCTTGATATTTTCTTGAATCACCAGCGTGATAATCTTCTGACTATTATCTATTATGTCGCTAAAGAAAGTAAGCGGGACAAATGTTTCTAAGATACCCTTGAAATCTGAAAATGATAACCTTTCAGGATAGATTATTTCGTTAGTCAGCCTCCAAAACATCGAAAGGTTGGTGATACCAAATCTCTTATCCCCTACCTCAAATATTATGATAGGCTGAAACGCTACCCTCTTTCCAATCTTATACTCTCTTGTCGGCCTAACCTTTCTGAAGGCATCGCAATACATCGGTTTCATATCTTGGGTGTGGATTTGGATTGTTCTCCATTCCTTATCAGCATCGCCTTCCCAATTCATCCCGTTCTCATCAACGAATAATGAGACCAGTTCATGGTCATTCGGCATCGTCTTCTTCTTTCTTTTCATTGACAAATCCTTGCTCCCTACCGTTCTTCACCTTGACTATTATTCCATGTCCGTTGTTTATGAAAATCCATCCTGAGGGAGAGTCAATTAGTTCTTGAATCTTTTCTCTATCACTATCAGTTAGACCAGCCGCACGAAACATTAGCATATCTTCATCGACAGTTTCACGGCCTATCCTGACAGTATCTCTTTCGTATTGATGCTCGGCCTTGTAATGAACACCGAAGAAAAAATCGTATTGAGTCTGGCCTCTCGTTCCACTACCCATCATTCCACCGTCCATGAATAATCAGTTTGAATCTCTCTATCACAATGAATACAATTCAGCGTTAAGGTAACGTGAACAGAAACCCCATTACAGTCAATGTCAGTATTGAAGGCGTTATTGTAATGCTCCCATTCGCACTCATTCATGGGTTGCATCTCACACTTCTCGGCCATCATTCATCCTCCCATGAAGGACACATTTCAGCACAACCGCCATCAATTTCAGGGTGATTCCCACAATGCTGGCATGATTCCAGCATTAATTCGCTTTCGTATTCTGACCTCAAATCGGCCTCTCTCTCGCTCATCATTTCTCTCCCTTCCGAATACGCCTATAATCCTTGTTCTTATTCCCATCTCTTGAGTAGTGTTCTGTTAGATTCTCTATTGACCTCCACTTATTGTCATCAAGACCAATCCACCTTCTAAATGCTTCCCAGTCCGTTAAATGGTAAGTTTGAGGGTAATGATTGGTTCTCCTTATCCCATCAGCACCCAAAATCAGATTAGAAATGCTACCAGCATTATTCAAGTAGCGTCGAGTCTCACGGTATCGGGTAAGTCGGTTTGCTATCATTGTTGAGGATAGTGGCTCTTTGGCCTCTCTCAAGATACACCCAATGTAAAATCTGGTGCGAGCGTGCCTTCTCATCTTTGTTCTCTTCATTGGAAACCCGCCCTCCATATTCTCTCTTCTTCGTCGTAGCAATAGAAGCATATAGTCTTATCTTTCATGGCGGGCCTCTCTCTACACTCTTGACATAATTCCAGCATAACTTTCATTCTAATCAGCCTACCTGTGCCACGTTGGGAGGGGTTGGGTCGTAATGAAAGGGAGGAAAACGAGAAACCCCCCTGTGCATACTCAACATAGCACAACGACCAGATCTGGTGGAGGCAGGAAGAAGCCCCTCCCAAAAACGTGACTCTGACATTATATGACCTCAAAAACTTTCAGCGCAATAAAAGACGCTATGATTAGATTCAGTCCTCCTAAGACTGTTCTCCAGAAGGCCATGATACCCATGTGGTCGAGATACCATTTTTCACTCATTCGTTCATCTCCAATACGCCAGTGTAATACTTACCGTTTATCTTTATCCTAATCTTAAAACATTCCCAAGTATGATGTTCTGTAATAGAAATAACAGTAGCCTCAGTAGCCACTACACGCCGGGGGCGCTGGTCAGTCATCACAACAACCCCAACGATTTCAAGTAGGCTGTTCTTTCATCATCTCTTTCAACATCTTCAGTTTCTTTGTTATCATCCCACCATGACGGCCAAGAGACCAACCTGTATCTAACCCCAGCAGGGCTATTTTTCTTTGAATGGTAATATGCTCGATATGCTTTCACAGCATCCTCATCTTTAAATTCAGGTGGAACCACTTGAACGAATGGGGTTCTCTCTCCCTCAGGAATTAATTCGCTTCTCTTACCCATCGCTATGATTGCGTGGTGTGATTCGTGGACTTTGCCTACGTTCCTTCGCGTGTATTCTTCGCAAAGGGCCAATCCATGCCTGTATAGCCAAAGAAAATTGGCTCTATTCCTACACACCCATTGAGAGCAGGGGTGATTAGGATGACTCCCAGAATATGGTGAGCCGTTAGGCTTCTTTGGTAATGAAGAAACTTCAGCCCCATTAAAAGCAATCGCCGTTCCTAACATCTGAGCAGTTTCCCTACATTGTTTGGGTAAGCGAATATCATCAATATACTCAGCAGCCTTAGCAGGGTCATTATCCAGAACAAAAATATTCATTCCCCATCCCTCCTATTGTATTGTGGCATTTTTTCTTGGTATTGTTTTATCAGTTCAAGCGTATCAAGTCCGAGATGTGATATTGTTCTTTCAAGTATTGTGATGTAGTTTATGGGGCCGTTTAAATTGTCAATGAACCATTCAGGCATCTCAGTAAAAACTTCCAGAAGCCTTTCGACGTAAATTGCCCCATCCATCAGTTCTTCTTGTAAATGTTGAAGCCATTCGCCGATACTTAAGTCTTCTCTTTCCATAGTAACCCCGTATTTCTGGAAACCCTGGGATGCTCTCTTGTTAATCTTTTCTATCACTAATTTTTCATATTTACTCATCATTCAGCCCCCTTTCTTCGATTGCCTCTTTCAAAAACTTAGGAAAATTTTTTGGGTTCGTGCGTGTTTGAATGCCAGATGTAACTTTCGTTTCAATCAGTTCATCGACTGATTTTATTTGGTAAATCATCACTCTCTTATTATCCACTCTCGTATGACCCACCTTATCGAAATACCCACTACATCTCATGACTTGTGCCAGTTGATTCGGTGTAGGAATGCGAGATTTTAATTTGATATTCGGACTACTACCTCTTGTGGGTTCTCTTTTCATCCAATCAATTACATCGTAAATATGAATGGGTCGGCATAGCATTTTACCTATGCGCCACGCCTTGTCAGCGATGAATTGGTTGCCCCCTCTTGGCATGGTTAATCCTACCCTTGACACTCTATAAGCATTACTCAATACCCCTGTTCCGCCCAAAACTCAGCAGTCCAGTTTCTCTTGAAGTAATCAAAACAAGTATGGAAATGAGCCATTTCTCCTGTAATAGACAGCCTATCGGCAATTGCCATCAATAGACCCATAGTTTTTCGGTATCGACGCGAAGCATCGAAAGGGCAATCGCTCTCTTCTAAAAAAGCAGTAGCCAAATCCTCTCTCACCTTCTCTCTATTTACCGCGTGATACAAAGGTTCATCATCATCCAAGTGTCGTGCATATCTATCAGTCCATTGTTTTAAAGTTAAATCAGTTATCTTAACGTATTGTTTAGCGTCACCGATTTTTCTGATAGTGTTGTTTTTTGTCTTCACAGGCTCCCAACAACAATGGTTTATCTTTCCAGTTTTATTTCTCATAGAACAATGACCAACCAGTTCGTGCATTTCTAATACAGGGTGTTCTTTGAAACCTACGGCTTTCTTCCACTCAGAACCCTCAGCATCATCAGAAATAGGATTCATGGGAACATCACCGCCAAAAATACAATCAGTGTAATAATACCTACACCTATACGGATAGCCCATTGTGTGAAAGAGTGATAATCGAAGGCTTCTTTTGCATCGTCCAGTAACACCAGAATCACTCCTATATTTTATCAGCCTTCCATACCCCTATGACCGCGCCACATTGAAAGCACGTTAGGCGTGGTTCACCTAATTCAAATTGGAATGAAATCATCCATTGTGTGCTTAGGCTACTTTCAGGACAATGTGAATCTCCACCTTTGCTATAATTCGGGCAACAAAGGCCAGTATTTTTTGCCCCCTTTGGATGACCATGAGGCCGAATCCGATATTTCTTTCCGTCGGGTCGTGTAATCCAACCCACCCTTCTCTTATCGTAATCAGTCACGCTTCAGTCCTCTTTTTCGTAATATGAGTCCTTGTATTGATTCCATACATTAACAGGAACGATGTAGGTTGATTGTTCTGAGCCTTTCTTATCATTGGGGGTTAATCTATCCACAAGCACAGCATGGGGATGCTCCATTATACGCTGACTCTCCGGCCAACCCACCAACACTCTTAGTCCTGGCGAAGACCAAAACTCCGTGTGTTGGTTTATTTTACCCAACGCATACTCAAGTGCCTCAACCCAACCCTCACAGTTCGCTTTATCATGCGTGTTGGAATCGTATGCCTTAAGATTATCCCTTTCACACTGAAGCGTGTCTGCTATTTCTTCTTTTAGATGGTCAGTGGCAATTACCTTCATGTGTATCACTCCAGTGTTTTTAAGTCTTTTCTTGAGACAAGATTTTCCCATTCCAGTTCCAATTCTTCTTCAGTCAGTTGGGAAATACGCGCCAATTGCTCCATATTCTCTTGGGTCTCCAAATTAATAATAGCGAACCTTTTTCCATTCAGTTCAACGTAATAGAGATACTTTGCATTTTCATATTCAGATGCAATCGTAAAGGGAACCAGTTCCATATAATTAGCCATTCTTATTCCTCTTCAGTCTTAAAATCCATATACGAAAGGTATTCCTCCACAGGAGCCCAGACATTTTCTATACAGATAAGAAATCTATTCAAATTAATAGTGAGACCAGTTTTATCCGTCAAACCATTGTAAAAATACCACAAATCGGTCTCGGTAAGAAACACCACCTTTGTCTCTTTTCTAATAGTTTGGTCGTGTGCGACATAACCGCCCCAATCAATCCTAATTTCACAGTTTTCGACTACTGCTTTTTGATATGCTTCTGATAATTCGCTCATTCTAATACCTCAGGATATTTACTTTCTCTTTCAGATTCTCGTAGGCTTTGGAGAGGGATGCGTTCAGTTCTCTTAGTTCCTGATTTTCTTTTCTCAAATCTGCAAGAATATCGTCGTAATCTTTCTCATGCGCCATATCAATACCTCACACTCGACACTCTATAAACATTGTGAATCTCCACCTTCAGGACAATCCTCACAATGATTTTCTGAAACGTCACCCCAACAACCAATAGCACCACAGGCTCGGCATTTATAGCCACCTTCACATTTATCCTCAGCAGGGCCATCTCTCGGTCTTTCGCATTCTTCGCACAGTTCGTAGGTATCACCACATAGAACTGATTCTCCGCCTTTATGATGGTCGTCTGGGTCAGTAATATTACAGGCTACATGAATACCACATTTTTTACAATCGAAAGTGGCTACCAAGTCAGGGTGAAAATCAGGCTCATCCCATTCGTGGTCACACGGTTTTGTTTCCATTTGCCTATTCATATTAAGCACACCCAGCACATACTAATTTTTTGACAGTCTCTAATGTATCGTTGAAATCCACACTCACTACTACGGTTGGTGGGTGGTTCTCAGGGTCAGTCAAATCTGCCCCACACTGGTCACAAGAGAGAAGTTTCTTTTGTTCAGCCTCATCGAGAGACAAGAAATCGTCAATGAATTTTTGGTCGTCAGGATTTTCAGGATTCATAGTGCCTCACCATTCTTACCCAGAAAGACACCTTGATGCCGAGTATTATATTGTAATTTTCCAGGCTCAATAAGATTACCCATTGTAAGAAAAATCACAGGATTATCATAATTAGCCTTCAGGGGATGGAAATCATTCTCCGGAATAAATGTGGCTTCGCCACTCTCGACTATGCTATACACGTCAGAAGCGTCAAAATAAACGTAAGTATCATCTGAAATTAACACTCTAAACTCACAACGATAGGGGAAGCCGAAATTTCTTTGGTTCGCTCTTTCCAGTCTGCCATGTATTGACATTTGCTTGTGGAATCCCTTACGATGATATGCTATGCTGGTAATGCAAACTGTGACGTTCTTTCTCCTGTTTGACCAAATCTGAAACAATTGCTTTACCCTGAAGGTGTCTCTAAGGTCTCTATCTTCGCCTACGGTTTCCATATTTTCTCCTACCTTTCTTTGCTTATAAACTTGACTAATCTGTGGCTTACTGATTCAGGCTCGCCAGTGGTAATAATGTTTCTCAACAGCCTTACTTTGGCATAATACCAGCCCACCCAGAATTTTCATCAGACACATATACGCCTCTCTCTTGGTTTTACCCAAGAATGGCCCATCAGGATTTGCAGGGTGGTCTTTGATTTTGAATGGGTTTCTTTCAGGCTCCCACATCTGGAGAAAATAACCAGCATTATGCTCCCATTCTCCAGCCGTCTTTCTATGCACCAATTTTCCTTCCCAGTCTCCCAAATCGAACAACCCCAATCTCTTTGAGGAAGCGTCAATCCGACAAACTAAAAATCTCAGTTCTTCGTTGGTGATGCCTTGTAATTCATCTGGTCTTCCGTCTATGATTGCACACCCCCATAATACGCGCCAATCATCATCAGAAAAAGCGTGCCGATACAAATGAATGTCAGTTTGATGAAAAGTTTAGTGCTGTGTCTCATGTTATCAACCACACCCTTTGCGAACCGAGAGTTTTGGAAAGCAAACCTCCACACTCTTGACAAACCTCAGAATCAATTCTGATTGTAGGTTTGAAGCACTTACAAAACATCTTCTTCAGCCTCCATGAATCTTCTTTTCCAAGCAACGAAATTCGCTACCTGCCCTCTTTTTTCCTGAATCAAAGCGTCAATCCGAATATCTTTCAGTTTAATTTTATCTTTCAGCCTCTTTATTTCAGCCTCCAGCCTCTTTATTTCTTCTTTTTCCATCAGTCCCACCTATTCTCTATCTCTTGTGCTATGCGTGCTATGAGTAGTCGCCTTTGAGTCCGATTCCATGTGCGTGCCATGTTCGCCAGTTCGCCTATCGACATATTTTCCCAGAAGTCTAAGTCTATCTCTTTAGCGATTTTATTCTGAACTCTTCTCTCTTGAAGCCGAACTCCAGCGATGGCATCACTCACACGCCAGTCTTTGATTTCCTTACCCCAGTCTTCATCGTTGTTTTCTAATTGGTGCGAGAATTTTGCGTCTTGCATGAATGTGTTTTCGTCAGTTTGGGTTATCGTGTATATCGCACCGATATGCTTTGCGCCCATATTCTTTTTGAATCGAAGGCTATCTCCAGACCAATCTCCAGACCACTTAGCGTCATATTTAGCGAAAAGATACGCACCTGCGTCATCTCTTCCAGCATAGATAATCTTTATCGGCTTCGGGTAAGTCATTCTCACATTCTCCTTTGGTAATCGTGAACCGACTTGATGGGCTTTTCAGTCCAATGGTAATCTCTCTCTATGCGAACATAGCGAAAGTTATCCTTTAGTCCGATTTGTGCATTTACATCTTCAAATTCTTGGAGGGAAAAGTAGCCCCATTCAGGGTAGGTTCCAGAAACCCAACCATAGAATCTTCCAGTTCTCTTATCAAATTCAGTAGCATACCAGTCCCAAGAGCCTGTAAAGTAATGCGCTATCACGATGGGGTCGTCGCTTTCTTCTTGAGAGCCAATCTGAGTAAATCTCCTTCTCAGTGCTTGTGTTAGTAACATCTGTGTCATTCTTCTTTCTCCCAGTGTATAATGTGGACTATTCTAATCGAGTCGGTCATGGATTTTTTCAGCATCCTTTCTGCATTTTCGTGACACCAGTTATGCACTTCTTCCAGTGTCTCAAATTCATGCTGAATAGGGGGGTTGACATCTTCTTCTTCAATGTAATACGCGTGCGAGAACCAGTATTCCCCGTTTGCCTTGTAATACATCGGTTCGTCGGTCATGCCCATTCCTCCACAGGACAGGGGTAGGCTTTGATAAACTCGTCAGGGTAAATGTCCTGACCTTTGTTGAAGAAAATATCTTCCCACCACCTAATACCGAATTGGAATCTGGCGATAGCAAACCTCCCTATTTCTTCGTTTGGCACTCGGAAAAAGAAGTCTAGTCGCCCACCTGTGGTTGGCTTTTCTAAGTGTCTATCCTCAGGGTCAGGAAGTGTTTCCACTATACCGATAATAGTTATGTCAAACCCGAAATTATCTTTGAACCATTCCAGTATATCTTCTTTGGTCTCCATCCCAGGATGACTGGTATTATATGGGTGAAACTGTGGCCAGACACAAACGATGCTTTCTTCATCAGACCCAATTTCAGGTTGCCATTTCATTGTGCATCCTCCATCATTTTTACACAGTCCATGCAAACCTCAACATCGCATACATCAATCATGCCCTTCTCGTCATCATGGATGGGCTTCTTACATACTACGCATGGGTGAATGGGTTGGAAACGCCCAGCCCCATTTACATATCCTCGGAATATCCAAATATCTCTCGATGGGAAACCCCAGTGATTCAATTGTTCATCTGGAATGTCTTTTCTTGTTGGCAAACGCCCACGCTGGTATTGCGTTAGGTCTTGGCGGTAAGCGCACTTGCACATTTTCATCATAATATCCACTCTCTTTACTACTATTTATACTTTACTAATCTGTGGCTTACTCCAACGCCCAGCGCTCCCAAATATATTTCTCAGTTTCAATTTTCAATACCAGTCTATCAGACTCAGAATGTGTGTATTTAATTCTGGCTCTCATTTTTCTTCTGCCTCCTTCTCTCAGTCTCTTCAAGACTCGCTCGGTGTGCCAATTCTTCTTCGGTCTCTTCGATTTCCCAGTGTCCGTAGGTTTGATACTTCATTGTCATTCTGAGTGCCGTGTGGATAGTGTAGTAATAACAGGAGTCTTTCTTCACATTCTGATAATAAACGTGCTTCGGCCCAACCCAATTTTGACCACAACTGAAATCATAGACCACGTTCCAAGATTCCACCCACGCGTGAGCCATCCAGAAACCGAAATCATTCCAGACGTGGCCGTGAACCAGTCTCAGCGTTTCATCGCGCTTGACATCGAAATACTCCGGCACCCCCCTCTCTCGGAAAAAGTGTTCTGAGATTAGAAATGCTTGGTATGAAGCGACGAAACAATCCCCTGGTTGTGGGGGATGGCAGAACCTCCCCTTTTCACGCTGAATAAAGTTTCCGTCAGTCATGGTTAATTCTCCTTCATCATGTAGTTTCCACAGACTCGGCACTTGTATAGATTAGTCCAGATTATCGACGCAATCCTCCTGAAATCACAAGCGGAGTTTCCACACTCGTCGGTCTTGTAATAAATATGTTTGTCGGTCATTTCAATACTCCATTATCGTTTCCAGTCCCTTCCAGCACGCGAGACAAAGTTTTCCTCCAGCCACAGCCTCTCCATGCCGACAAAATAAATTTCCACACTCAGTAGTCATCTTTCAACACCCTATACCCAGTCGCTCCAGCATTATTTTCGTGCAGGTCGTATAGCAATTCATTCAAAATCGCCTTCAGTATCTTATTTTCTGCTCTCAGACTCTTAGTTTCTCTAAGGTGAAGCAGGGTTTCCCATTCCCCTTCGCTGGGCCTGAACCATTGTAATTTGAAACCGAGTTCAGTCATTCGCGTCGGGCCTCCTTCCAGTCTATACTCTTGAATTTTCCAGCCAGTTTCTTCCGAATCTTCTCGGCATGAATGCTCGGCTTGTCTTTGATTAGCATATAGATATATTCGGCCTCAGCAGACTTTAGGCTCAGTCTCTTGGATGGCTCTCGCGCCCTACGAATCCTCAGTTTCTTCCGCTTAACCATCTTCTAACCCCACCTGTTCATCTAATGAAACGCTACCATGAATGTCAGCATCAAATCGCTGGGCCATATTCCAGTCGGGGAGATGCCACTTCGTTCCTGTGCGTAGTAGGATATTCTTGGTCTTCCTGTTGGCGATTTCAGCCTGCCAGTGGTCTTTGCACAGCACCAAAGCAACCTTGCCAGTCGGCCAAATCTTATCGCTACCGCCCAGTGGAAAGAGTTTCAAGACTCCTGGCTCCAGTTGGGATGAACTGGCATAGTGGCCATAGTCACAGCATGGTTGTTTTTCGGTCATATTTCTCACTATATTGACATATTTCTTCAAGTATTTAAACATTACTAATCTGTGGCTTACTGACTTCTCATATTTAAAGTCGGCGTAATATCTGCTATACGCGTATGGCATTATAAACTGGGCGTTTTTTTGCCCCCTATGGGAATGTAGGATTGAGAAAAGGACAGGGGGAAAATAAATACTCCGAGTTTAAAAAGATTTCTTTTCGGTTTAATGGGGTAAAGTAGGTGTATTTTTTACACCGACTAACCAACACAACACCCCTGTCGAGTTTTTTCGTCCGGCTGGATAGGTTTTTTTCGCTATCTCTCTATCTGATTCAGTTTTTTGCGTTTTTCTCGTCAGTCAGCCCAGATGTCTGAAGGATCTGGTGGAAAAGGTAACAAATATGTTCCAGTTATTTGTTACTGAAGAGGTTTCTTTTTGCCCAGTTCTCTCTCAGCGCGGGCATCCTCAGGAGTAACAAATAAAAGTAACAAATTTGTTACCGATACGGGCTATCGCTGAAAAATCTGGCTGGCTGAAACTGAACTGACTGTGGCTCAGAAAAGGTAACAAATTACTGACTGAAATCAAAAAAAGATGGGAGGCCCAGGTGGGCTCTGAGCAGGGTTCAGAGTCCTCCACCTGTCCTCCGTTGAGTGGTAACAAATAACTGAACGCGTGACCTCCAGACGCGCCAGGGCCAGTATGATTGACCCCAGCGCGCCCTTCAGTCGTTCCAGAATCCCTTAGACTCCGAGTTTTCCCCAGTCGCTTGCTCCCGGCTATTTATTTGGGCCTCCTACTAACCCCCGTCACAGGGCTTTCAGTCCGCCGCCAGGCTTTCGGATTACTCCAACACTTGTGGGACAAGGACTCACTCCTTGCTTTCGGTCGTGCGGTCTGCACAGTTATCCGTCAGAATCTTCAGGTGAAACGATTGGTTGCTCCCTTTCTTCGTCGTGGGAGCGAGGACACCCCATCATGCCCCTTGTAACTTGTCAGATCAGTTTCACCAAATCAAAGAATGTTCTGTGCAGTAGCCAAGAAATCCTTTGCCTCGTCGTAAGTCGGCTTCGGATTGTATTTCCCAGTCATCGCTCCAGCCTTGTCTCGCCCAATGCGAGCCGTAGCCAGTGCCAGCGCCATCGTCTTCCTCTTAGCCAGGGAACCCAGCATCGTGGAAGCGACGTTATCCATTCGGACTTCGCCCTTCTTGAGAATCTTGTTGGTGCGCGTGATTTCCTCTCCATCTTCCAGTTCCTCAGTTCGGACTTGCACACCAGAAATCTGGTTGAGCGAGTCGTCCTTATACTTGAAGTCGGGAGTTATACTTCGGCTTTCTAATTCCGAAGTGTCAGCGTGCCTTGTAACTGCATTCACAGCCGCCCACAGCGTGTTCTTCATGCCATTGACGTGATTTGTCTTGTCTGTGGAGTAAATCTCCATCAGCTCGTTCACTCGACGGGTTGCTATCGGGGATAGGGCAGGGTCGCCCCTCTCGATGGATGCTTCAGTAGGCTGGGCCTCCAGAACATCCACGAAGAAGTCCTCAGCTTGCTTCTTGGTCAATTTTACTTGAACCAATTCATCCACAGTCTCGCCGAAAGCGACGAATCGCTCATTGACGAGTCCGAGTGCCTCTCTTGCCTGGTCGATGCGGTCATACGCGTTAGCCGTGTGGCGGATTGTTATTCCACCCTTCGACCTCACTCCACCTCTCAGGGCCAGGCCCAGTGTGTTGGAGCAAACGACGCGAACCGTAGTCGGCAGGATTTTGAGCGCACCAGCACCATCGTGCCGTGTGGTCAGAAGCAGGTAGGGTGCGATTGTGTCCTTGTCAGAACCACCAACCTTGATGTGGCCAGGTAGGCGGGCCATGCACCAAACTTCGTTACCTCCATGCAACGCCCCACAGGTCTCCACGATGCCATCGACCTCTTGAACCAGTTCGTCCAGCATTCCGAAGATTGCCTCATTCTGAATTGGAACGTAGCGACCAGTAGCCGTGTAGCCGTTCTTGGATAGACCAGCATAGGTATGCTCGCCAGTCTTCTCGCCGTTTTCGTCACGAATGTCGATTCGACGGTAGGAGCCGAAAGTATTCTCCATCGGTATCTCCAATCCGGTGTGGGTGCGAATGAATGTTTCCCCCATCATCACGGGCCAATCAAGGCCAGCAATTTCAAGGGCTTGAGCCGTTGTCATCAGACTTTCACTCTCGTTCCCCAGCCTGTGCCAGGGGACATTTCCAGTCCATGCCATCTCGACGAAACCATTCTGTATGCTTAAGTTAGCAGGTATTTTATCACCTCTCGTTTTCATGTCGCCCTCCAGGGATTTTCCGTAACCACACTCCAGTTGGCAGGTTGGCCTTTCTGGTCGATTGGGGGCGACTCTTCGCGTTCAGTCTCTACCCATCTGCTTTCAGGTCATACCCTTTCCGCAGGGAGGCGACTCCCGCCGCCTCCGAGAAGCCACCTTCTCTCGGGGAGGTGTGGGTCTTTCCCCCCACGCCTAATTAACCATATATCTCATAGTATTTAAACCTTCGTAATCTGTGGCATACTGATTTTCAGTCTCTCGGCTGCTGAATGTCGGCTGCTGAGAATCTTCTCAGTTATTTGTTACCCCGCCCCGACTGGTCCGCTTCTGTCGGCGTTTATTCAGTCTCCTGATTCTTCATATTTCTATAACGCGCCAGCGCGCACGCGCCTACACGCGAGGCTGAACAGCCAGTTATTTGTTACTGACTCAGGTTTTTCAGCCAGGAGCTGGTTTTTCTGACAGCCTGTCGGTGACCCAGGGAACAAATTTGTTACTGACTGAATAGGAAATTTCCAGCCCTCATTCTCTTTTCAGAATCTAAATTTGCGGTAACAAATTCTGAACTGGGTAACAAATAAAAAGGTAACAAATATGGTAACAAATTTATTTTCCCAAAACCGTGATACTGCGGGGCTATCAAAGTAATTTGTTACCTTTTGAAACCCGTCTCGCGGGACTACTATGCATGATGAATAACGCCTCCTGAAAGGTAACAAATTAAAACTGTGGCATACTGTAATAGTGGTGGACTTGCCCGCAGTGCATCGGTTTTATGTGGTGTTTAGGGTCGCCTAAACTGGGTTTCCGCCTCAGTAATTTGTTACCCCCAAGTTTAGGGTCGCCTAAAAATTCCGGTGTAAAAAGTAAAGTAGGTGTTCGCTGAAACAGCTGATGAGAAAAATACACTTGCTTTCTTTTTTGCACCGATGCTGGTAACAAATAGGGGTAACGAATTTGTTACCTTGTTAAAAACGTGATACTGCGGGCAAATTGCGGGCCGATGCCCCCCAGAAACGTCCAGAAAACGGGCAATACTGATGAATCGAGCCGTAAAAACGCTAAAAGCCCGTATATGGCCAGAAAACGGGTAATTCTGAAAATGGCTCAAAAATCGCAAAATCGTCAGCGAAGCCCAAAAAACGTGCTACTGCGGGAATGGTGCAAAAAATGCACTAAGTAACCAACCCCGCCTCAGCGTTGCAGTAGCACGATTATGAAAAAATCTGGCCGTTGGCGGGTAGTAGGAGCCTAATACTGAGTCGCGTGTTCGCCCAAAAACGCAAAAAACGTGGAAGAAACTCAAAAATCTGAAAAAATTTAGGGTAGCCTAAAAATCACAAAAAGTAAAAAACGTCGAAATTGGGCTAATTCGGGCGATTCGTGCTTCATCGAAAACTCAAAAATAAAATCGTGATACTCCGAAGGTGTAGCATCTACACTAACCCGTAGTCACTCGATTTAATGAGTCAATTCTGCGATATGCTGAAAATAGTGCCATCCTCGGAGTCATGCGTTTAGTCGCTTCGTGCATCATCAAATCGTAAAAATCGCATATCAAAACTAAAATCCCAGATTCTGGCCGTTTACGGGTAGTAAATCGTCGCGTATGCTCCGAAAGGGGTCAGGCGATAAGCCTTAGAATATATACTCATCGCATAGATGCTCAAAAAATCGCATAATCCCATTGATATACCCCATCGCGTTTAGAGGATTTGAGGCGAAAATTATGCCACAAAAGAAAGAAACGAGAATGAATGAAGCAAAAGAAAGAATGCCAAAGTGGGCCACTTGGAGCGTTGAAGATGAAGTCAAGTGCAACCACTTGGAGAATGAATTGAACGAGATGATTCAAGGACTTCATATCCAAGTAGGATTTGAGAACCATGATGGAGTCAAATATGTGACCTATCATGCCTCATGGGATGCCACCAAAATTGACCTTGAGAAGTGGTTTCCCAACATGAGTAAAGAAGACCTTGAGGGGTATGGAATGGAAAATGGATTCATGCACACCTATCCATGCACTAAGGACTTGGGTTGCCAAACATTCCCCAAAATACTTGGTCAAGTCCTAAACGACTTGGTGGACTACATGGGAATGAAAGAAGTCTATGACACCCTTGATGAAGTGCCAATGCCACCACAAGACGACGAAGAAAAGGAGGGGGCTTGAATGAGCGATTTCATACCCCTTGACAATGACTTGATTGGAGAGTCGATTGAGAACGTAAGTGAAGCATTGGCGATGGTCGCAAAGAAAGATGACATTGTGATGGTGAATGCGTCAAGTGTCGCTTCGTATGCTCCCTATGGATTGAACCAAGACCACGACGAAGCCACCATGATGATTGGTGCGCTTGAAGTCGCCATTGAGAACATGACAAGACCACAATTGGTTAGACTACTTCGCAACATGAGAAAAGATGGTTGTCCCATCGCCCCAATCACAAGAGGCGAATTGAAGCGAGACCTTCAATCAAGAATCCTCCATTGGGGTCGAATGCCAAGAAGCGTTCCAATGGTCAAGGATAACTTCAACCAAGTAGGAGTCAAACCACTATCGAAGAAGGACGTTCAAGCATTGGGGATAAGTGGCGTATTGGGTTCAAGACCCGGATTGAGGATTGATATTGATTACCACGACAATGGCTCAATGTATGGAATACAAACCCCAATCATGACCGTTGCGAACCACATGGGGGTTCACCAAAGCGAGTGGATTCAAACGGTAAATGACAATGGGAAAATTGGCCCACGAAGAAAGCCAAGAAACGTGGTCGAGATGACATCAAGAGTGAATCGTGGTCAAGTCAAGAATGTTGAGAGAATGGCTTGCGATGAGAACGAAGACCACTTGTTGAATGGGTCAAAGGTTCGTGGTTGTGTATCGCCAAATGGGGTTATTGGCTACGCCAAGAAAGGGAAGACGACTTGCCAAGTATGTGGAGGGAATGCAAGCGTTCCAATCTTTAGGAGTGGGGCATCAAGAGTGAATGCAACATTCGTGCCAATGCTTTGCATCAAGCCATGTGGTCGATTCGTGAAAGATAAGAAGGGAATCAAGGTTGTAATGACCCACCTTCAAAAGAAGTCACGACGACATCAATTCAAGATTGATGGCAACAACAAGTGGATTCATGGAACCGCCATGAGAATTGAGTTTCCACTTGACGAAGAAGCACGAAGCACATTTGAAGGCGAAACCATCCCAATTTGGACATTCGTTGCGACGAATATCAAGAGTGGCGATTATGCACCAATGGCATTGACAACATGGGAGAAGAGGATGTTGAGAACGTGCATGAATGTGGCTCTAAAAGTGGGTGCAACCTACGAACAACCAACGTCAAAGATTGTGAAGAATGTGGGGGCGATTTGAATGCCAAGAAAGGCAAGAAAACCCACCATGAGCAAGAGAAGAAGAAAGGGCGAAGGCCAACCAAGAAAAGTCCAACCATGTGGATGCAATTCTTGGTGGAATGAAGGCGACAAGAAAAGGCACAAATCGACTTGCCCCCATTCACGAAAGGATGGCCCAAGAAGTGACGCAGAAATCAAGCGTGTGGCCATCCTCAAGAGAACACGACGAATGGCCACCAAGAACAAAAGAAAGGCCACAATGAGGCTTAGAGCAATCAAGGCGTTCAATTGGGATGTGCTTCAAGTCGCATCTTGTGAAGGAGCCAAGAACATCAAGGGTTTCAAGTGGGTTCTCCTTGATTCAAAATGCGTCGTTTGTGGTGATGAAACATCAAGCAACGTGGATTTGAGAACCATGAAGAAAGTCGTTTGTGACCCATGCTATTTGGGATTTCAAAAGGGGGTGGATGCGTGAAATTCTATGTCATTGAATGCGATGTCGAAGTCAATGAAATTGGTTTCATGATTGGCCATGAAGAATACATACGCCAAATCTTGATTTTTGAGCATGATTGCACATTAGATGCCTTGAGCGAAAACATGAGTGAAGAAGAGGGATTGAAATTCATGGATGAAGGCATGGAGAAATTCAAGAAATTGAGCATTGAAGAAATGGTCGAAACGAGAGAACACTTGACGATTATCAAGAGCAAAGAGATTGAGTATGAATCTTGGAATGGGTGCTACCTATCCATCCATCGAGAGAAGACCCAATTTCGTTCATGGGGAATGTGATATTCATGAATCCCATTGGTTTCATGGGCCATCCATTACCTCAGACCTTCCGTATTGCCCGTTGTGAGCCCGTATCTATGCAATTTCTGGAAGATGGGGGCAACGAATTGATTTGGAATTGCCTATGCCATTCAAGGGTAAAAGGCGAATATCTGGTCATTTACTTAGAGATACTGACAATATCTGATAATTTGGAAATGCGAGTTAGCCAACCTATCCATAGCACAAGTGAGCAGTTTTCCGCCTCTATCTATCAGAATCGCACAGATATGTGGCATACTGCATTTGGTAAGAGGATTGACCAAGAGACAATTTGACTCTAACAACCCCGCAGTATAGCGTTTTTGAGGGGCATTGAGCGTATGCTCTTTGCGCCATAGGCCCGCAGTATAGCGATTTTGAATTATCGTGCTTGAAGTCGAATTTGCGAATGGGTCATGACCCCAACATGGGAATGCCGTTTCCTGGCCCGTGGAGGGGGCATCCTGCTCGAAGAATATATACTTGGTATGTGGGGTAGGGTTTGAGAAAAGAGGCGGGCATTCGGAGCGTAAATGCATAAATCTGGTGGGTTCCCCGCAGTATAGCGATTTTCTCTTTATCCAAAACCTCAGTCGACCCCACCCACACATAAGGGCTACCCCCTCAGTCAGTTGCTGATATTTTTTTGTAAAACGGTTTATAATCTTCTATACTTCCAAATCATATATCTACTACCAGGATTGTTAATTTGAAATTGGCGACTCTTTAACTTGCACTTATGGAGAAAACGTGGCATTCTTTGGGAAACTACATTCGTCGTTACAGGACTCCAGAAATTACTCATGCTTTTATTTACTTCTTCAGCAATTTCAGTTGATGTCTTCCACTCATCCAGAAATTCTGATGTCAAAACCTTCTCCATTAACTCATCAATCAAAATCTTGCGCTTCTTAGGCCCATGCTTCCTACCTTTAGGTGGCTTATTCCCTTTACTCATTAGTCCACTTCCTTCTCAATACCTTACCTGCTAATCCACTACCACCACTACGTTGTCTACCCTTTTTACCCCCCATCCACTCCCCACGATTTGCAGTAGCGAAAATTGCTGGCATACCCAAATCTCGATGTTGGAATTGGTCGATAGCATGAGCCAAAGCCATTACACAGTCATTATGGCGACCCAAATCTACTATCTCGCCCTCTTTCCAAGCATGAGTCTCTAATTCACCTAAGAGAATGTTAATTTGCTTTCGTGTAGCATCATCTCCAAAGGGGAAGATAATTAATTCTCTCTCAAACCATACTCTCAATCTATTTAACAGCCCTTGCTTCAAAGTCTTATTACTTACCTTACTTTCTCGATAATCTACTACTGCCCCCTTCTGCGCTAATAGACTTTCATACATTTGTTGAAAACCCACAGCCTCTACTGCGAATGCTGGCATATTATATCGCTTATTCCATTCTATCATCATATCTGCTTGTTTAGCAGGTGGAAAATCATTTCGCCTCCACATATTCACGAAATGGATATACCCTTCAGCATCCTGTCTAAGTGCTATCATTACACTGAAATCTTGCCCTAAACCATGTGCAGGGTCAAAACCAATAGCATATAATTCGTTGTGTAATTTCTCAGCCTCAAAAACAGAATCCATATCAAGATTGCGTCTAACCAAATCTCTTGGATATACCGCAGCCTCATCATCCACTACCTTACACAAGTATTCTTGAATAAATGACAATTCACCCATAGCCTGTCTTTGCTCCAAAAGAAATTCAATAGGTCTGAACTCAGGCCACAATTCAATGGGTTTAATATTTTCAGGGTCTGCTTTGTATTCATCCCAATTCAATACTGCCGACCATACACCACTTTTCCAAGTATCGTTATCTAACATTTCAGTATGATATAAGTCAGTCATAGACATGGGCGTGCCTACACAATAAATAGCAGTTCCAGGACTTAGCATAGGCGTAATTTTCTTACGGAACCAATGAGTTAGATTATCCCAAGACATATCCCCCATATCATCAAGAACGTCATCAAAAGCGATGCACGCTGGATGCTCGCCACGAATAGCAGACCCAACAGAAGTGGCCCTAATCCACGCACCGTTAGTAAATCGTAATTCAAGTTTGTTGCCTCTCTTCTTATCGAGATATTGGGATAATTGGGGATGTCTCTTCATATCCTCCCTTATTTCTTCCAGTCTCCTTACCGCCAAATCCTTGCTTGCTGAAAACAACCAACAAGTAAAAGGCTTATTGCGCCATGTGGTAAATAAGGCTTCGTGCAACAATTTTACTCTAAGCGTCGTAGATTTACTATGGTCTCGCGGGGCTATGACGCAGACTCTATGAACCTGCACATCACCCCTTTCTCCATACATCTTCATCCATTGGCCTATATGGTCGCCCCAAGTATAACCAAGCCAACGATAGAAATAAGAAACGTCATTACGCGACCTTTCCATCGCTAAATTCGTGCTAACCTTCATATTCACTCCACAGGAGCAAATAGATTTCCAATTAGCCCTAACTCAGCATCAATCAAGTGTGCCATTAGACCAGGCCGAGACAAGACATGACCCTTTCTATAATGCCACCTATCATTACCCGCCAAACTTGGTAATTGAACCACTATCGCCCCACCCTTCTCAAGTAATTTTTGATGATGTAAATGTCCGTGAAACCAAACCTTGTGTTGGCATTCGCCCCATGACTCCCATTGTTCTGAGGCCATAAGAGCAGGTAAGTCAAGACCACTTACCCCATCTCCATGAGTGAAACCCAATAAGTTATTCTCCCACTTTACATATTGCCTTAATTGGGGATTCAAATCAACCGTAACATCTTCTATTTCTTCATATACGGCGTGTAAATAGAGCATGAGGCATAGGCTCATTTGCCTATCGTGATTACCACGCGCAAAGACAATTTCTATTGGGGCAACACCCCTTAACATCTCAATATGCTCTCTCGCTAATGCACAACCATCCATGAAAATTTGAGTAGGGGAAACCGACATATCTTGAGGGGTTAATTTTGTAGTAGCCCCCTGATAATTATCTACATGGAACCAATCACTACCAGTAGCAATAATTAACTTCTCAGGATTACCAGGAAGTCTATTAATTAGATTATGCGTTCTACTAATGAGCCTTCCGCGAGCCTCTTCGGTATCATAGTGATTACCAGTTTCATCAATCCAAGCCCCAGAACCAAAATGTAAGTCAGTAGGGGAAATAACTACTGCGTAAGGTCTGGCCTTACCTAAGTCAATGAAATCCTTCTTCTTTTCTGGTAGATAATCCTTTCTCAGATGTTCTCTAAATTCGTTAAGTATTTCTTGCTCAAAATTATCCCACTTATTCGCCTTCTTCATGGAATTAGCGAAATATGCTTGCTTAGACCGTTCTTGAACCGCCGTTCTCTTAGCCTCAAGATAATCAAATACTAACTCATCTTCATCCTTCTCTATTATCTCTTCGTCAGTATGGGGAGACATAGGATGCTTCCAACCATAAGCCTTGATATAATCCCTCATCCAAAGAATAGGAAAACTCCACTTAATTGACATTTGCTCTACGGTTAGTCTCGCTCCAGCATCAGAATAATCAATTCGCATCTGTCTATGTTGGTCGCCTTCAATATGCACTATTTGGTTTGCGTTTGGAATAAACGTCAAATACATATCATTCTCTTTATCGTAATACTTAGATGAAGTCTCAGGCAAATCAATTGCATATTTCTCTTTCAAATGTTTAGGGGTATTTCGACTTTGGTAGAGTGAATCCCCCGCAGTTTTCTTACCACCATTCCAAACAGTATAGGTAATTTGACCTCCTTTATTGCGCTTCCAACGTAGAATAGCCCCACGCCATCCATCAACGCTTCGTGTAGGTTCTACTTCATGAAGAAATCGAGCAAACTCACTTTCACTTTCAAAATCTCTTTCTTTAGCATACTTAGTAATTAAGTCATACCCACCCTTCATTTTTACGCGACCAGCAAAATCACGCGTTGGCCCACCTGCCTCTCCATGAGGCTTGTTACCGCTATTCTTTCCCATAGTCGCATCCACAAAGATAACGCTATTAAAGTTTGTGCTACCCTTCATATACCTACCTCCCCCGACAAAATTAATGGCCCGTAGTATAACGATTTACTGAATTAATTTATTTATTCAAAGGCATAGTTTTGGGGCCTTAACGATAAATCTCTTTGAAGAAATAAACTAAATTACCCATTGGCTTGCAGTATATCGGTTTATTAATTTTGTTAAAAACATGAAAAAAGAGAAATAAATAGGGGAAAGGTTCAAAAACCACCAGTTATGTGGAAATAATAATGGCCGAGCGTAAGTGGTATAATTTTTTCATCCCCACCAAAGTAGAAGCATCTGAAGCACCCATAAGAATAGCCTCAAATCAAAAATTTGCGGCGGTTGCTGGTGTTCCTGATTTAATGAGAGATACAGAAAGATTACAGAAGGATAGTAAGTATGACAACGAATTTGATTTGTTCGATAATATGCTAAAGTTAGACCCTGAACTTAATGGAGCCGTAAGAGCAGTTTCACTTACTGCCAATAACTATGAAATAGATTACAGCAAGGCTAAAAATGAAACCATAAGAAATGCTATTCGTGATTTATTTGAAATCGTGGATTTCGATGACTTCTTGATTAATGCTATGCGTGGATTAATGGTATATGGTAATGATATGAATAAGATTGTAGGTAAGCAAGGAGTAGGGATTACAGGGCTACAAAGCCTTCCTGTAAAGCAAATTACGATTGTAGATGAGCGCGGTGGACTAAATTCTGTTTTCGCAGCAGGTGAAGATGACCCTATTACTCACCCCCATACCTATATTCTAAGAGAGCAAAAACTCAACACTAAATCTTTTCCAGCCTCAGAAATGCTTCATATTAAAATAGACGCAAGAAGTAATTGGTTTGTAGATAATTTAGGGAGGCATACTTATGGTATTTGGGGAGCATCAAGATTTACTGCATTGAAACAGGCTATACGCATGAAGTATAATACTATGAATAATAGACTTTCGTTAGAAGATGCTATGACCAAGCAATATATTACTATTAGCCAAGAGGCAATAGAGCATATCCAAGACCCCGCTGAGCAAAATGACCGCCTCACGCATATTATGGATGAAGTCATTACCTTGTTTGAGGGTCTTAGGGGCGACCAAATTCCTGTTCTGCCTCACTATGTAGAATTGCATCATATTAATCTGGAAAATGCCCTTCCTAACAGTAGTGAGTTTTTGGATAGTGTGAATGCTGATATTGCTGCCGTTCTCCAAGTCCCAAGAGTAGCGGCTGGACAAGAGAAGGGTTCCACTTTTGCTGCCACCTTCAATGCAAATATGTGGGCTGTTCAAGCAATTAGTAGAATGCACCGAATCCTAAAAGATGCTTGCACTAATCTTTATTCTATACACTTAGATTTGTTAGGGATAGAGCATAAAAGGCAAGACCTTCCCCATGTAGACTTTGATAAAATGGATACTGAGACCCCACTAAATGTAATGCAAAGAGCGACAATGGGCTATCAGGGTGGGGTTTTGACACTTAATCAAGCACTGGATATACTGAATCTCCCAGAAGCCGAAGAGGGTGGGGATGAAAGGAAGGAAGATTCTAATGAAATGGAGCAAGACCCATCAATGGAATTACCTCTTGAAAATTCCCAGCCAGGAAAGAACGATGTCTGAGCCTTGTTGTAACCATTCTAAAGAGCCTAACCCCTCAAAATGGTGTAAATGTTGCCAGCAAATGTTCCTTGCTACTTGGGCCAGCCATTGGTAATATTGATGTATCAGATAGGATAATTGACCTACATGAGTGGTGACGATGAGCAAAATATCATTCAGGAACTGAATGCCCGTTTTCAAGAATTGAGAACACTAATAATTACTATTGGCTCTATTTTGGCTATGCTAATGGCAGGGTTAAATGAAGTCGGGTTTATTGATTTTGCAGTAAAGCAAGTAGTGGATATAGTAGAGGATGACCCTGACTTAAATCCATATCTTGATGATTGCTATGAAGATTGGGATATGGTAGCCGAACACTATATTATTGAAGATGATGTGTTATTCAATATTCACTTACTTGATTACGCGTGGTGTAATTCTATACACACTATAATGTATAATGTCAGTGTGGATGGAAAGGAGGTAACTGGAACAAGCCCCGAATTTAGAAATGAACATCAATTTGTTGTTACCATAGAGGATATTAATGAAGGAACCCATCGTGCGTATGTAGAAGTATGGAATGGTTCTATTGATATGCTTCACATGGTTCATATCGACTTTGAGTATGACGAAGTAGAAATGGAGAATGCGATTTACGGCTGCACTAACTCTACCGCTCTTAACTACAATGAAAGTGCTACCCATGATGATGGAACGTGTGAATACCCTCAGGAGGAAGAGGAAATTACTGAAGATTGCTACGCATACTTCTATGAGGTAATTTCTTATTGGGCTGAAAATAATACTTCCCTCTATAATGAGTTTGATGTAGACTTTTCTTGTATGGCTAATGTTACCGTATTTGTGACAATAGATGCCTATGATTCCCTCAATGAAACTCTTTTGTATCATGTAGAGGATAATTTCACAACATACCACCAAGAATGGGATTACCAATATCTTGATTTCTATAACAAGCCTTACGAAGCACCACTTAATACTCATTACCAAGTTTATTATAATGATACTTTCCAGCATGAAGTTTGGTATAGGGTAGAGTCATGACATACGTTGTAACAAGTGCTTGTGTGAAGCATAAATATCAAGATTGTGTTGCGGTTTGTCCTGTTGATGCTTTTAGGGAAATGGAGACTTACTTGGTAATAGACCCCGATGATTGCATAGATTGTAATGCGTGTGTTCCTGAGTGTCCGGTTGATGCAATATACTACGAAGACGATGTTCCTGATTCTGAAATAGATTGGATTGAGAAAAACGAAAGTGAGGCTATGGATGCACCAGTAGCAGAAGGAGATTCACCAGTATTGGGTGATTAGACGCTATGAGAAATAGCACTTGGGTTTTTATTAAAGTGGCATTTATTTCTTTAGGGTCTTTACTTGTGTTTTTTACTATCGCTTTCTTATACGAGAGTAATTGATAAGTTTTATCTATCATTCGTTGCGTGCATTAAAGCACTATGGGCGAATGTAATTGTGAAGTAGAATCTATAACTGCTAAACTGAAATACTGTGAAGACTGTGAAGCCAAGACCTCTTGTGCAGAAGAAGGGGTTTGTGCTAAGAAGAAAGAGGATTCTTATGCTTCCGAGTGTGAATGTCCTGTCGGAGAAGAAATGGTTGATGGGGAGTGTAGGAGAATAGCAGTAACCATTGACCTTGATGATTACGAATTAGAGGCAGTAGTAGAAGCCTCTACTGGAGAAACCATAGTCAAGATAAGTGGTATTGCTTTCCACGAAGGCATGAACAAAAATAAGTGGGAGATAACAAAAGCAGGGGCTGAGGCATTAGTCTCGCGCATGGTAGGGGCAGATGTAACCTTAAATCATCCCCCCGCTAACGAACATGGGGAGGGCTTCACGCGTAATATGAATGGCGATGTTGAAGATGCTGTCGTAGGGTTTATCGCAGAAGCCTGGGTAGAAGAATTAGAGGATGGAAAATGGAATGTCCGATATATCGCTCACATCGTTAGGCATGAATTATTCGCTTCCCTTGAATCTGGTCTATGGTCGAGAGAGGACTATGGGGTGAGTATTGGGGGTTCTGGCGTGCCCGTTTCTGCAACTGACGATGGGATAACATTTGATGAAGATTTTACCTTTGACCACCTCGCAATCGTGCATAGACCCGCATATCCGAGGGCTAACATAGAAAACGTAGAAAGAATCAAGAGGGCGGGAGCATCAAAAACATTTATATCTCATTCCAAACCTCATGCGAATCAACAACCCAAAGAGGAATTGAAAATGACCGCAGAAGAAACTGTTATTGAAGATACATCGGCGGCTGAGATTGAGTCACTTAAGGCAGACCTGGTAATGGCAAATGCAAGAGTGGCCGAGTTTGAGGCTGCTGAGAATGCAAGAATCGAGGCTGAGAGGGTCGCTTTGGTGGAGAAGGCAACCGAGATTGGTATGTCTGGCCACGATGACCTAAAATCCGAGACTCTTGAAACACTGATTGCATCGTGGGAGGCTTCTCACCCTGAGCCCGAGCCTGTCGTTATGGAGAGCGTCGAAGATACGCCCATTGACGATACGCCTGTCGTGGCTTCCGAGACCGCCGCTCCTGTCAAGGTAGTAGCAAACTACCTAAATGGAGAGCTGGTTGAGACTGATGAAGACCTATACGAGAGGGCTTACAACGCATGGGCCCGCGCATGGAATGGAACACTCGACGCATCGGAGTCCAAGATAAGGGCTAAGATGTATGCAGACGTAAAGGAGATGATTTGAAATGCCTAACATGGGAGACCCAATCGACGGCAATCTAGCCGCTTCTAACGCAGTATCGGGTGCTGGTTACATTCTAACCAACGATAGCACAAACAACCGCGTCAAACTTCACCCTGGTGGAGATGTGGTTCCTCTAGGAATTTCCGCTGGAGACTCCGAGAGAGATGCAGACGGCACACTATCTACTTCGGCTGATGCAAGCGTTTCATTCTACCCTGTTGTGGGAATGCAGATGGTTCGCGCTAAGGCGAGCCAAACCTTCACTACTGGGCTTGGTGTTTATTGTGGTGCAGATGGACTTTGCCTTGATAGCGCAGATTCTTCTGGGCAACAACTGGGACTTTACCTCGGCACTGGTGTAACAACTGGAACAAGCGATGGAGATATGGTTCCTGTAATGTGTAGCGGGGTAGGACACGCATAGGATGGTGATTAAGTATGGCAAATGATACATTAGAACAAATACTGAACGTCGAGGCTGCTGCTGGGCCTTTCGCTCCTGGAAGCCATGTGCTTGAGCAGACACTAAGAGACTTCATTACTCTACAATCAATGACGATTGCAGTAGGAACGAAGGTTGTTGGGACAAGAAGCGTTCCCTGGATGGACTTCAAGTGGTATACTGGTGTTGGAGGCTCCTTCTCATACCCACTCGATGACAACGCAATCGTAGACCCAACCCACATTGGAACGGCAAACTACTCCGTCACTCTAAACAAGGGTCAAGGCCGAGTTACTTTCCTCGACACCGTAAGGCTACGAGGCGAGTCCTGGGAGAACATTGACCGCCAGCAACTGGGCATCATACGAGCAAGGGCTGACAAGATTGACAACCACATTCTATCGAAACTATACGGTGGCGCAAGGCAGACTGTTGCGGCTACTGCAACCTTTGGTTCTGCTGGAGCTGACGAAGAGGGAGACCTTCTTGGGGCTATGGACTTGATTTTCAAGAATGCAAGAGTTAGCGGCGACGAGCCACTTGCTCTTATACTACCTTCCGACAAGAGAAGTGCTATGATGAACACTCAATTGTATGGAAACGTGGTTGAGTCCCTACAATCCCACATGGGAAGGGTCGCAAACCTAAGCGTCTACTACACACGCGCTCACACTGGTGGCGCAGACACGGCGGCTATTGGTAACGATGCACTACTGCTCATACCTGGCGCTGAGACCGCAGAATTCTTCACCTACAACGGGCCTGGCTTCATGGAGACGGAACTTACTCGCCTCCCCGGTGTTGGTTACGACTGGCTTCTGACCTCATTCTTTGGGTCGGTTATCCACGAACACCAAGATTCGGGTTCAACGGCTGGTGACGGCCTGACCAACCGAATTGTGAAGATTACGGGTGTGCGTGCATAGATAACTGATTGAAAGGAGGGGAAAAGAAATGCCACTAAATAGAAAACTCCACAACCTGATGGATGGACGCATGGCTAAGGCTATGGATGATGGGGAAAACTACGGCTTTATTCCTGTAATGCTAAGGCTTCAAACCGCCGCTAACGCTACTAACTCCGTTTCCCTAACTCTCGCAAGAGCCTTTACTGTTGTAGATGCTCACGCAATCCTAATAGGTGCTGATGGAACTACAAGTGACACTTACCAAGTCTTTAACGGTAGTGACGCAATAACCGACGCTGTATCTATTGCTTCTGCTGATGATAGAGATATTGTAAGGGCTGGAGAAATTAATGATGCTAATATGGAGATTGCTGCTGGGGGAACACTAAAGGTAACTGCTACCGATGGCGGAAGCACTGATGTCCCTGCCCTTTACGTCTACGTTCTAGGTTTCTATCACGCATGAGGTGATGAGACTTGGAGACTTTTGAAGATAGTGCTGGTCTTTGGGAAGTCGTCAAAGAGGGCGACAAAATAAGAATGACACTAATCAAGCCAGCGAAGAAGAGTGCGCCTAAGAAAAAGGCATCGAAGAAGAGTAAGAAGTGAGAGAGTGGCTACGAAAGCGCAATTATCGAAACAAATGAAGAAACTGGGAATACCAATTCCTTCTTCTTCTAAGGTTGCTGATATGGAGCATCGACTCAAGTATTGGAAAGGTGGGCCTGGATTCTTAGTCAGACTTCTCAGAACGCCTTCAAGTAAGTTTGAGGGACACCCTATTAAACTTCTAAACGATAGAACTAAACTATATTGGATTCCAAATAGTGAAATGGCTACAACAATGGTGGAGTCGAAAATTCTTCTTGTTCTCGATAGAACGGAGAAACCTTCAAACAACGCAGTAGTCATTGATGTTCCATCGAACTACGATTCAGGGTGGAATAATGGCGGTAACGACGGCGCAGATTCGTGATTTGCTTAACAGACCGCGAGGTCTGAATGAAGCAACCATTAGTGAATATATCACTATTCGCACCGCAGAAGTAGATAAGAAGGTGCGTATGACAGGTTATGTGGGAGTAACTACTAATGCTCCTACTGATGCTTTGAAAGATTCCGCTATCAAGTTTATGGTTTGCACTGACTGTTTGAGAGTATTGATTGATACCATTCCCTCTATGTTCCCTGAGACTGAAAGAGGGGAGCAAGATATTAGGTTCGCAGCGCAATTAAGGTCTTTTGAAAAGCAATCTTTAGAGGCTATTAGAAACATTGAAGAAAAGGCTGGAACTGCATTCAACATAAAGGCGACAAAGACAAGAGCGGGTGGAACCACAAGCGGTTCAGAATTGAGTGGCTCTCTAAATTCCACCTAAAGGGGTGGATGAATGGCAACAACGATATATTGGAAAGGTGGAAATGTAGGTAGTGGAAGCCAGGAAGCCGACCCCGATAATATTGACAATTGGGTGACTTCAAGTGGAGGCACTACGGTTATTACTTCCACTATACACAATAATATGGCAAATAATGATGTAATCATAGATTACGAGACTTCCGGTAATCAACCAATACAATTTACTGCATCTACAAGCCGATTAACCTACAAAAGTATTGACGTAAGATACCATTCTAATTCTAATTATGCGGCGAAACTGCAATACGATGGCACAGTTACTTTGATTCTTAGTGGATTGAAAATAGCAAAAAGTCAAATGTTTAAACCCGAAGGGGCTGGAACTGACGTTTTAACTATTAAATTTACTGGTGTCCCAAAATATACATCGTTTGGTAGTCCAGACCCAGACTTATACTTCATTACAGATTCCGCTAATGATGTGAACTTAGATAGAGATATGAGTAAAACTAATTTTGGGTCTACTGATGGGGTATTCTATGAAGGGACAAGAAGTAGTATTACGTTTTTATTTGAGCCTCCAGACGGAACAATTCTTACACTACAAAATGGTCTTTACCCCAAAATGGATTTTGATTGTGCTGGGTCTGATACTGCTACATTGAGGCCAGCCACAGTTAATAATAATTCAGATGATTCAAGTAGTAATAATTGTAAAGCCGTATTTATGTCAGGATTAGATGTCGATTCCTCCTTTTCAGTTAAAGCATCAGGAGCCAAATATAGAGATAAAGGCTCACATTGGATAATAGAAGGCTCACTCACTTTACTTTGTTCTGAATTGGATATGGGATATACAATATTTGAATTAATCTCTACACAAAGCGAATTAAAATTCCCTGTAACTGGAACTACTCATTATGGCGTAGATAATAATTTTACTTCAAAATTTAGTAAGGTCATTATTGGTAGTCCCGAACAAAGTAATTATCAAGTAATTTGTGAAGATAATACCATATTAACGTGTGAAGAATTAATTATAAGAGGGGGAGCAAGATTCTATGGGCCTGTTTATGGTTCTGATTCAAGTGCAGAAATTCATACTATTAAGAAGCCTGTGGTAGAGGGGGACTGGAATTTTGGTCAAGTAGCAGATGGTGTTTATAGGACTGTCGGAACACCTGCCAGATTAAATGTTACTTCAGGGGGGACTGGATTAAATTCTATTCCCTCCAAATCATTAATGTATGGGGATAATAAGGGGGCCATTAAGACTATTACATTCCCTTCAAGTAGCCCAGCAGGAAAAGTATTAGCAATAGACACTAATGGAACTGGGTTTGAGTGGTCTGCTACCGCAGGTGGTGGTGGATTAGATGCTATTGATGTTGAGAATACCGATAGCGGTTATACTTGGGGAACAAGTGATGTTAGTAGTATTTCAACCTTAAAATTAGTAGCGGGCGCAAATGTCACTCTTGCGTCAGACACTTCGGCTAAAGCAATAAGAATTACTTCTACTGATACAAACACTACTTATAGCGCGGCCTCTACGAGCGCGGCGGGCTTAGTCACCGCATTACCAAACCCACACGGAGGCAAATTTCTTAGGGGTGATAACACATGGGTCATTCCCCCCGATACCGATACTACATACACGGCCTTTGCAGGTTCAACCAGCCCTGGCACAGCCGCTTTAGTCCCTGCAAGAGATAGTGGAAGCACGACTACCAAATACCTACGAGAAGATGGTGATTGGGTCGTGCCTCCCGACACAGATACGGTTTATACTCACCCCACAAGTGCGGGTAACAAACACATACCTGCGGGTGGTGCGAGTGGAAATTTCTTGAAGTATTCGTCAGACGGAACGGCGGTTTGGGCTACGCCATCTTATACTACTGATACTAACACTACTACTACTGCTGATGTTCTTACAGCCCTTAATGCAGATTGGGGAGCAAGTAAAACCTTTGGAACACAGTTAAATGATACTGTGACATTTAGTGGCCCAGTTACTTCTCTTGAGGGAACATATACAGGGGTTCATCTTGGCCCAGCAGCATCGGCTCATAATGCCACAGGCGCACAACTTCTGATAAAGGGGGGCGATACTACTGCTGGAACAACAGACAATATAGCAGGTGGAAAAATAATTCTTGAGGCTGGTAGAGGTAAAGGGTCAGGTGCTGGTGGAAACATAGTCTTTAGAGTAGCAAATGAGGGTAGTAGTGGAAATAGCCTAAACGCCGCAGCAACCGCCATGACTATTTTCGATGATAGTAATATTGAAATGGCAGCAGATTTAACAGTAGGGGGAAATTTCACAGTCAATGGAACGACTACCACACTCAATGTCACAAATATGCTAGTAGATGACAACTTGATGGAATTAAATTCTGGTGCAAGTTCTAATGCGAATGATTCTGGTTTAATTATAGAAAGGGGAAGCACAGGAGATAACGCATTATTCATTTGGGATGAAAGCGAAGACAAATTCGCAGTAGGAACGACTACTGCTACGGCTGATGCTACCGGAAATATTACTTATACTACGGCTTCTCTAATCGCAAACCTTGTTGGTAATGTAACAGGAGATGTAACAGGAGATGTAACTGGTAATGTTAGTGGAACTGCGGCTACTGTCACAGGTGCGGCTCAGACAAACATTACCTCTCTTGGCACTCTTACTGCGCTTACAGGTGGAACAGGAGATTTAGTTTGGGACACAAACACTCTATTCGTAGATTCCTCTACTGATAGAGTAGGAATAGGCACTTCAAGTCCTGGTGCGCCGCTTCACGTTTCTAAGACATTAACAGGTAATGATGCCACTACGTTAGTTGGAGCAGAAGTATTACGAATAGATTCAATTGATGATGGTTCATCCTCTAACGGGCCGGGATTCCAAATTAGGCTTGAAGCAACCAATGACCATAACGGTGCTAATTATGAGAAAGTTATTATGGGTGATGGTGGGGGCCAAAGAGTCAAGAATAAACATGGTAATTGGGGATTCTCAGAATGGTGGCTTGCAGGTAATGCAGATGGACATAAACCGATTATGTCTCTTGTTGCGGGAGGTAGCACAGGTGCAGGTGCGGCTCAAGATGGAATATTGACGCTCTATTCAACTACTTCTGCTTGGGCCACTAATACATGGTCGCCATCGAATAACACGGCAAAGGTCGTCTTAGACGCAGGTGGGAACTCCTACTTCACAGGCGGGAACCTTTCATTGGGTTCTACTACCAATCACCCTGCTTTGCTGAACTTGGTGAAGAGTGGTGACGACCAGCCGATGATAAACTTTGTCGAGCAAGACCAAGCAGATGTCGAATTCGGGATATACAACCACTTCGCAGGGGGAGGGGAAACTGGAAACGGCATTTACGTCGGTACTGGAATCTCCTCTTGGGCCGGTAATGACGCGCCCATAATGTTCTATCGTGGGGATGGGAATGTCTTCATGGGTGCTGATTCAATCAAGGGAATGTCCCTAGCAGACACGATACAACTGAACATCAATACTCCAACGACTCGTAAGCGGTCAATACTCCAACTCAGCAGCGGAAGCAGCACCGATGCCGATGTCATCGGAAGCCTGTGGTTCTCCAATAGCGACAACGCCGATGGAAGCAACTTCGATGCCGACAGCAAGATGATTGCCTCCATCGAGGCCTATGTCGAGACTTCCGATAGCAATGCAAGCGACGACTCCGGCGGCCACCTCGCCTTCATCACCAAACCCGAAGCGGGAACCATAGCCGAGAGAATGAGAATTACATCTGCTGGTGATGTCGGAATAGGCGCGCTCGCGGCGGGCGGAACAAAATTAGTCGTGGAAGAGACAACTAATCCTCAACTGAGACTCCAAAATCCCACTAATGCAGCAAATGGTTGGGACTTCCGTGTTGGTGATACAGGCTCGCTCATCTTCAAGGATGATGGAACGGAACGAGTAAGGTTTGCTTCTGATGGTAATGTCGGAATAGGCACTACAAGCCCTGCCTCACTTCTCCATGTGGGTTCAACTGCGTATGAATTGTCAAGCGGGGCTTACTTGACGAATAGCCATCAACGAACCGCAAAGATGGTTATTCATGCTGACGATGCAAACACGGATTGGGATGAGCAAGAAATAGGTCTTGCCCTGCATAACGAAGACCCCACCGCTAACAATTGGTCGCCCCACATAGCATTCACCACTCACGAAGACGATGATGGCGACCCTGCTAATGCCAACCCGGTAGCCGTAGCCGCCATCTCAGCGACCTACAATACTAGGGTGGCTAACGGATGGGCTAAGGGAGACTTGGTTTTCTTCACTAACAATGCGGGCACGGGTAATGCTGAGAGACTGAGAATCACATCTGCGGGTAAGGTCGGTATAGGCTCTACTTCCCCATCCGGCCGTCTTCATGTCGAAACGACAAACACTTACCAAAATGGAATAAGCGATGCTACTGCGTATTTCAAGGCAATAAACACTCAATCTTCTGACGGTTATCCTGTGACTTTGGTATTGGATTCCGACCATACAGGAGGCGGGACAGGTAACGATGAAGTTAGAACGAGATACTTGAATGCTGGAATCCAAAAGTGGCAACACAATGTTGGTGCTGATATGAAATGGTATTATGACTCAAGCGGTGATAACTCCGGCTCTTGGTCGGAGAAAATGAGATTTACATCTACTGGTAGGCTTGGTATAGGAACTACAAGTCCCGATGTCCCGCTTGATGTGGTTACTGGTTCATCAGGAAAATTACTACAATTGAATGATGCTAATACTGCGGGAACATACATGGGAATTGCGGGAGATAGAGCGCAAGTAGGCTATTCATCAAATGGTTTGACTCTACAAGGTGGGGCAACTAAGGGAATTAACTTTGCTGTGAATAATGGGACACATGGTAGTGGGATAGTAGCAACTTTTGATACTTCGGGAACATTCAATGTAGTAGGTGCAATAACCGCCGCCACTAAGGAGTTCGTAATAGACCACCCAACTAAACCCAACATGAAACTACATCACGGTTCTCTTGAAGGGCCGGAACACGCTGTATATGTGAGAGGTAAGGGTAATTCAGCCACTATTCATCTACCTGATTATTGGACTGGTCTTGTTGATGAAGATACTATTACTGTTCAATTAACTGCAATAGGGCATCCACAAGAACTTTATGTGAGAGGGATTAAAAGCAATAAGGTGCGCGTAGCAGCCAAGTCAAGAAACAGAATGTTAAATTATTTCTATTTCATTCAAGCAGAAAGGAAAGACATTAAGAAATTGGAGGTGGAAGAATCCCTAGAGTAAATTTTACCTTAGATGAAGATAATCAAACCATTATTATTTTTAATGATGGTAATGAGGCTACAATTTCAGTAACAGAAGAAGGGAGTTTGAAAAATATTATAGTAGATATAGTGGAAGATGAAATAGGGGAGGTGGACTAATGGCAAACATAGTTAGCACACAAACAGGAAATTGGCACGCTACTTCTACTTGGGTTGGTGGCTCTCTCCCCGCAGCAGGTGATACTGTGAATATTGCTTCTGGGCATACTGTTACATATTCGGTAGCGCAATCAGTAGGAGATGGTTTTGGTGATGTGGATATTGACGGTATCTTGGTTCATTCAGCCTCGATGAATATGAATGGGAAAATGACTATTGATGGTGGGGGAACGCTTCATCAAAAACCAGGCTCTAAGATTTTATTCAAAGGGACTAGAGCAAATATACACGGTCTATGGTTTGAGAATGAGGCTAATGTTACCCATGTAGCAGAAGGTTCGGATGGTATGCCTACTACGCAGTTATCAGGAGACCATGCTTTAGGCTCTAATTATTTTGAGGTAGATGATGCTAGTAAGTTCGCCGCAGGTGAATGGTTTGCTGTTTTTAATAACAATGGAAAACATCTTAGAAATGTGGATTATAGCCCAATTCGTAAGCAAGATGAAGGGTTTTGGATAACTGAGGTTGATACAAGCACGACTCCCGATAGAATATACTTCCGTCACTTTGTAGGGCCAGATGATATTACTATCGCTTCTTCAAATGGCGTAACAAGTCCCGCTATCAAAGTAAATAATGTAAAAGTATTCAGACCAAATCAAACTATTACTTTTGGGACAGGTGGTGAAAGAAATATTGCGAGAGTAGGCTCAATCAATGTTTCCCAATCCACCCTTAAACTGAAAAATCTTGCTGATGAAAATGATTATACTGTTCAGGGTAATTCAACAACGCTTGCTAATAAAAGTGTATATCTTACAAGCACAGTAAAACCACATTATGATGATGACCGAGTAAGAAAATGCGCTACCGTTGCCACCGTAGCAAGGGCCGCGACTGATACAACAATAACATTAGCACAGGATGAGAAGTTTGAGCAAGATGATGTTATTCTTATCGAATACCCATTAGAAGCAGGGCAAACCGCCGCCCAAGAAAGGGCTATTTTTAGTGGTCAAACCCCCGCTTCTTATGATGCTGGATTTAGTGGAGATTCAATTATGCACGTTGTTCAAAGTAGAAGTAGTAATACTCTTACTCTTACTGCGGCGATAGGTTATGTAGTTCCTGTGGGTGCTTTGGTTACAAGGGTGAGTAGGGATATTGTAATAGGGTCACAAAATTCAGGTGCTACTGATGTTGTAGCATCTTCCAATATTTCCTATTACTATGTGGAACATACTAATAATTGGAGTAGAAAGTTAATTCTCAAAGACGTTTGGTTCAAGAATATAGGTAGTTATCAAAGTTCTGTTTATGCTGGTGTAACCGTAAGAGGTCGTGCTTCTACTGTTGGAACAGGTGATGGGACTGATTTACAAAATAATGCTTGGAATGCTAATAGTTACAGTAATCCAGTATATGATGATATTTCTATTGGCTACCAAAAATCAGACCGTGAACCATATTTTGAGGGGATTTCTATTCAATGTAATCCAACAGAAACAAGAAGATGGGGTGGCTTTTGGTCTTACGATTTTAGAGGGGCAGTAGTTAGATGTTCAGTATCTACTCAAGGGTTAAATGGGTTTGCTTGGTATCACGAACCAAACGGTTGTGGTTTTAATAATTTTGCTTATTGTAATACTGGAGAAGGTTTTAATTTTCGTGGTGTAGGGGAAGATTCAGAATTAGGTTATTGTTATGGGGGAAGAAATAATAGAGGTATTTTCATAGAATCTCTCTATAATGCTGGTTCAGTGCATGATATGATTAATAATGTTGCTACTAATGATGCTATGAGATTGTATAGAACTTCTCAGCGTGGTATAATTTACAATATTCATTGTAAAGATTCTTACCTCAAATACCCTTACTTAGATTCCGCCGTAGGCGATTGGACTATTTACAACAGTAAATTTCATGGTATCGAATACTATAATGATAATACTTCCCCCATTACTACTGGTCAAATAAGAATTGGTGGCTCCAACTATGCTGGTAGGCAAGGGTATCATCAAGGAAATTCTGTATGTAGAATAATAGAACATGATTTTGAATACGATAATGTCTTTAACTACTCTTATTATATGGGTTGGAGATGGGATGAAACTGAGCAAGCCTATCTTGTCAAAAGGTCAAGTCACGATGATGGTGAACAAGCGAGCCTAGCAGAATTAGTTTATGTTCCGGCTAATTGTGAAGTGAAGGTTGCTGTAACTTGTAAGCCTACCAGTGGATTTAGTGGGACTGAACCAAGATTATGGGTAGGAACGCCTATGAAGCATGGTTCTGATATAGATACTACACACTCAAGAAGCATAACAGGGTATTTAGATACATCTAATTATTTCAAAAGCGTTATGGAGGGGGGTCATTACCACGAACAATTCCCTTCCTTTGAAAGCAACACAGATTGGCAAACATTGACTTATGAGATACCTCATACTATTCCTTATGGAAGATATATTCTTGCTGGTATTGTGCAAAATGATACTGATTCTATGGAAGGGTTTTATATGAAGCCGATAGAAGTAACACTAAGTTCTGGGAACCCCACTACTACTTCTTCTTCTGTTTATCCTCATAGGGATATGAATTTTGTTAATAATAATCTTACTGTTATTAAACATTATAGTGCTGATGGCACAAAAAAGCGAAGATTTGGGGGTATTAGGTAATGGCTGATACTGTAAGGGTTACACCTGCTTCGCGTAAAATTGAATTTTTCAATCCAGATTCAGCCGCAGCAAAGGCTACCATTTCTATTGATGGTGGGGGTGCTGGAGACCTTACAATTAGTGCTGATGGCGATGTAAATATTGGAGATATTACTTCTGATATTCATGTAGGGGATGGTTCGGCCAATGTAGATATTGTCTTTGAAGCCAGCGGCGAAATAAGGACTACTGGTTCTGCTCAATTAACTATTACTTCTGCTCAACCCATAGAATTAGATGGAAATGTCGGAATAGGAACCTCAAGTGCTGCCTCACCATTACACGTTGTTGGGTCAAGTGGGAATGGTTATCTTAAGATTGATACTGACGGTTCTGTTGCTTCAATCAAGTCAGACTTTAACTTAGATTTGTATGCTGATGATGCCGGAAACAATTCTGCGTCTTATCAGAATATTAGGTTCTTTACTGCGGGTGCTAATGAAAGAATGAGAATTTTGAATGATGGCAAAGTCGGTATAGGTAAAACCGACCCTGATAGACATCTTCATGTTGATGCTGGAACTGAGAATCTCGGTGGAATCAAGATAACAAGTGGTGGTGCTAATGCCTCTCTTACTCTTGAAAATGATGGAACTAATGGCGGTCTTTATCGAATAAGTGTGACAAGCGGTAGTCATGGGGATGGAGTTAATAAACTTCTAATCCAAGACAACAATACTTCAAGAATCACTTTAAATTCTGCTGGTAATGTCGGTATAAACGATACTACGCCTTCCTACAAACTAGACGTAAATGGAACTGGTAGATTCGTTAATACTTTGACTACTTCCACTATTAATGCTTCTGGGGCAATCTCATGTAGTATTGGTAATGGAGATACCAATATGACGAGAACCAGTGCTATTTTTAGATTTACAAATGAAAATTATGATACTTCTACTGCTGACTATATGCCGGCCTTTTCTGCTGGCTCATCAGAAGAATCTTGTTTGAAGGTTGGTGGGACTGAAATTATTGTAGCCAGTTCTTATGATAATACTGGTTCAATTGCGAATAACGCCTATCTCCCTTTTTGTGCCATTGTGCCTTCTTCCTCTCAAGGTCATGAAATTGTCCAGTCTTTTATTGCACAAGTAAGCGTAACTTCAGATGTTTCAAGTGCTAATAAAGCAAGTTCAATAGTGCATCATGGAATGTGGAATGGTAATGATGTTTTATTTGCCTCTATGTCAAATATAGAAACTGAATTAGATGAAAACTTACCAGTAGATTGGGTTGTGCATAGTGGGACTACTACTTTGGGTGGGTCATTAGCAAGCCAAACCTATATTGTAGGTAGAGTTAGGAATACCACAGGCTCGGCTATTGCTGCCGATAAATTGCATATTGCTTGGAGTGTCAAAGGTTTAATAAATGAAGCGATAGCAATATAGGGTGAGAATATGGCAAAGTATGTTACTAATTTTCCTGCTGGAATACAAATAAAAGGCCCAACCGCCGCACCATACCTTAAGATTCAGGCCGATACAAACAGTAGCCCTGCACCAAAGATAGAAATTATGAGGGGGGCGCATGATACATGGGGAACTGGTGATAACTACAATGATTGGAGAATAGAGAATATCAACCACTTGAAGTTCTATTCTGGAACGAGTAGCGTATCAAGCGGTGCGGCGGTAGAGAGATTTGAAATCCTATCTGACGGAAGTGGAATAACGAACAACAATGCCTACGTCATTCCTGGAACAGCAGGGACTTCGGGCCAAGTTCTCAAATGGCCTTCAAGTGGAACCGTCCTTGAATGGGCCGCAGACGCAGGTGACGTTGATACTAACATAAACTTGGCAAACAATCCCGTATGGACTATTACATCTACAAGTGGTATAGGACTCTATATTGTGAGAGATAAAGACGATTCAAACTCAGATAACGATATGATTCGTATTCGTGACGACCACGCTGACGTAGATAAAACTACACTTTATGTTCTCAGCGATGGAGGGGCGCAGATGGGAACAAATGCTAGTGGTAGAACCCCCACCCTTATTGCACAGGCTTCTTATGGTGGTGCTACATGGCCGTTTCACTTAACTAATGGAAAAAACACAAACACAGATGCCGATTGGCCCGCCGTTGGTATGAAGTGGAAAATTAGTGGTTGGGGTAGCCAAGACG
>VTLG01010926.1_pt1 | contig 73626 bp, 64 predicted proteins | sample 4694571 | NCBI WGS metagenome assembly VTLG01 (sample SAMN12604809, study PRJNA352737) | marine metagenome | biome: ENVO:00000447; feature: ENVO:00000209|ENVO:00000569|ENVO:01000036; material: ENVO:00002151; isolation source: viral sequences binned using virsorter ...
AAAACTTTTGTGCCTCCGGCAGTGTAGCCACTTGTTTCGATTCCACCAGAATCTCCAATCTGTATTAACATTACTTCTGTTCCAGCAAAGTCTACCTCTTCAAACAAAATATGAATGCGTTTAGTTCCACTTGCTATACCAGAAAATGTAACGGAAGTTCCAGAAGTTGTTGCCTGTTCTGTTCCGAGAGTTGGGCCACTACTAACAAGGTCTAAAATCCCCTGCACTGTGTCACGTTTCGTATTGTTACTATCCGTAGCATCTCCATACATAATAAGGTCAGATGTAGTAATTGTTACATCTGAATAATCAGCAATTAATGCGTCTTTTGTTAGAGTCCCATCAATTTGATTAGCGGCTATATGGGCTGTATCAATAGACCCATCAGCATAGTGTTGACTATCAATAACATCATTTGAAATTTGACCTCCAGTCAAAGCTGATTCGGCTGGTTGTGTTCCAAGAAAAGGCATTATGTAATCTCCATAATTGATAAAGTTGCATCAATACTTGAGCCAACACTAGCACCAATAGTCATAACGTCTGTTGTTTCTAGTACATATTTTTGTCCTGCAAGAACTTCAAGTGTAGTATCAGCAGGAATACTAACTTCATTTAATAAAGTAACATTTTCATTCGCTGTAGAACCAGAACCAGTTCTGTTTGCTGTGTCACTTGTAATCTTTACCGTTACAGTTCTTGTTGCATTAATTTTATTACACAAAGCTAATCCTAGTACTACTGTAGTTGTGCTTCCAGCTACCGTGTAGATTGTACTGTAAGCTCCACTATCAACTGCAACATCTGCAATCGTGCAGACTTTAAATGTATTTGCCATATTATTTACTCCTTTGGGATACTTCCCCCATTGTTAATCAACCTAAAGCTATTGCCATAGCAACTGAATCAGCACTTGCTGCCGAAGCTGCTGCTGCCGTTGCAGAACTTGCAGCAGCCGTAGCAGAACTAGCTGCTGCTGAAGCACTTGAAGAAGCGTTCGATGCCTGTGTAGATGCCGTTGATGCTGACGTTGAAGCGTTAGATGCTTGAGTACTAGCTGTAGATGCAGAAGTAGAAGCATTACTGGCTTGTGTTGTAGCTGTAGAAGCTTGAGTTGTTGCAGTTGTAGCACTTGCTGCTGCTTTAGTTGCATGGTGTAGAGCACTATAACTACTGCCTGTTACTACTGTATCTTCTACTTCTACTGCCCACCTTTTAGCAGAACCAACGGATAACTGACTACTGGTTCCCATAGCATATGCTTTAGAACTGTAATCCTCATTGTTTATTAGTCCACTAAGAGAAGTAGCCCAACTTTCTGCTAATGCCACATCAGAAAACAAACTCCAATATGTAGAGTTAGCTCCTCTATCAGCTTCAAAAGTACCAGTAGATGCTGAAGTATGTGCTACCAAGCACGTATAAATAGTTCCAGCCGTAGCATCGACATATCTATCGTTAGCTGCAATTGTTGTAGCATTTTGCCAAACACCCTTCATATTATTAATAGTTATGAAGTTGGCAAATACAGCGTCAATCGTATACCAGTTATCGTGTTCCTTTTCGTGCCAAGGAATGGTATCGAAATCTACTAGCTCTAGATTGTAGTTACTAGTTCTAGCCATGAGTTTATTCCTTAAACGTCTATTTCGGTCCCAACAACTTGTACATTTAATGCTTGCATTGTTCTTGTTGCGACAGTGTATGTTACAGTGTCACCAGCAGATAAATAATACTCAAATGGTGCTGGAGCTACTGTTAATAATGCTGTTGCACCTGTTGGAGCAGCGGCTGTTTCTGGATTAACCATTAACGTACTATTAGAATGTAAATACCTGTCAGCAGTCATATTAAGTACTATTGCTACAGCTATTCCATTAACAGTAATCGTTAGATCACCATCAGCATTTGATGCATCTGATCTGCCTGACCACATGATCTTAACTTTAGCTGCTTTAGCTGATGGTACAGTATATACAGTGGTCGTTGCAGCAGTAGCTGTCGTAGCTTCTCCCAGAACTCCAATTTTGTCGGCCATTATTGTCTCCTATTATAGTGTTGCACGTTCAAAAGCGATATCTCTAGGCAAATCACTAGGAGCCACAATATTGTGAAACCTAACTACTGCTTCCTGCACTTCCGATTCAGTCAAGAATCCGTAAAATGCTTTTGCTCCAGCAACACTTGTCCTTTGTTGCAAGGCAGAGATTTCGTTACTAATGATGAGTAGTTGTGCCCTCATCGTGGCCTTGCTGACTTTTACATTATCAGCAGGAAATGTTACATCTACAGTACTAGCCATTATGATCTCCTTGGTGATCCAGTTGAATATGCCATAGTTATTGATACAAACTTCATCGGATTAATAGCATTACCTTCAAATCTTAGTTTCATTATCTTATACTTTGCAGTCCATGCATACAGTTTTTCTAGTCTAGTAGGACGGCCCCCACCATAGAAGTCTCCAAATTCGTCTGCACCGTATCCGGGGGAGTCTCCACCACCAAAAGTCATAGTAAGTGTTGGTTCTAGTTGTTCTGCTTGCCATCCTAACCCATCATCAAATAAAAATCCATCCTCTAACCAAGTTTCTCCACGAAAACTTTTGTCATAATATATATTATCTATGAACATAGAGCAATCAAATCGTTGATCACCTAGTGTATCAAAGTTTATGTACCTACTACCTTTAGTTAAGAATCGTTGACCAGAGTCAGACCAAGGCAATTCCCACACAAAATCAATAGGCATTCCACTATCTTTAACATTTGCTACAGGATTCCATCCATTGTTGTCAGTAAATGTAGTATCATCAGCCCACATTTCCTGATCACCTATGTAGTCTCTACTTAACTCATCTGATTGATTTCCATACAAATATACTTGTGTATCTTTAGTAAAGAATATTCTTTTTAATGCTGATCGACATGCACCTGACCATTCCCAACCAGTAAATTCGTACCATGCTTCTATCTTTAGTGCATCATTCTTCTTGAATATAAACCCACGAGTTTGTGTAGTGTTATCAGCCGAGTTGTTATCAGGAATAAACAGCATGTAATCACTAGCTTGACTGTCGTATATACTAAAAGCTCTATCTTCTAAAGCAGCAGTAGATGTAATGTTGTTTATATCTTTTTGTACTTCTGGATCTATTAGCTGTGAATATCTTTCTGGTTTAATTCCACCTGTAAATAGTGCTCTGTTTACAGATGATACACCTACTTGGTCACAAAACAGAACGTCTTCACCAACAGTTTGGATTGTTCTGTGAGATATAGTTCCATGACTTTCTATTGCATCATCAAATGTCGGTAGATGAACATCATCTGCAAATACTCCTAAAGTTCCCGGCAAAACAGCATCATCGAAGAACACTAAGAGCTTGTCTCGAAAAGATCCTAGACCTTTTATAGTGTTGTCACCTGATGGTACTCTACTTCCTAGAGTTAAAGTGATTGCATCATTTGGAGCATCGTCATTCAAGAATACACCTGATGTATCAGTAGATGATATATGTAGTAGGTCTACATCTGTTGGATCACCAGCCATGACTAGGTATCTACCATGTGCTAAGACGTATCTTGCTATTGGTGTATTTACATTTGATCCTGTAGCTGGATCATTTAGATACTCACACATTAAGTTAGTATCAACAATTAATGGTTTGTTCAATCCATTGGCTATTATTAGTTTACCAGCAAATAAAGTAAAAGATGCAAAGTCAGTAGTAGACCATCCAGACGGATTTCCTGCTAAATTGTTAGCCCAATCATCTGACCATATTTCATATACAGTACCAGTAGCATCTACACGAACTATCTTACCATTTTGTCCTACACATATAATGTTAGCATTGTAGTATTCACAAGCTACGATTCTGTCCAGGTGGTCAGATGTCTCTGCAAACAGTTTTGTTCCATACCTTACAGCATTAGAACCATCAATGTTCCTTTGCATGTTTCTTAGTATTTTAGAATACTTAGTACTTAAATTTAGATCGTTATCAACTACATTCCATCCACCAGAGAAATCACGAATCGTAGCGTCTAACATTACATTAGATCGTTGTATTCGTTTTCTTTCTGGGAATAGGAATGTGTCAACCATTACATTATGTAGGTAATTCTGTGAATGTGAACGAGTTTGGCAGAGATGTAACAGGATCAAGGCTAATAGGAGCAGCAGATAAGTTATTCTTTAGTTGTTTAACTCTACTCTCGAACAGCGACTGAAACTTTTGTGTTGCGTTAGGATTTGTTCCATCATCTTCTAGATAGTCATATACAGATCCTAAGATAATAGCTTGGTCATCAAAGTCTACTGTATCTGTTTCTGTAAAGTCTGCTGGTTTTGTTCTGTAATGTACGATGACATTTCCAGTAGATGCTTTAGGCCATACATGAAACACTTTGTTAGCTAGTGCATCTCTTTCATAATGTATTGGAGATGTTCCAGATAACTCATACGGATTCGTAGTAGAAGCCGATATCACAGTCATTGGTGTATTAGAGTTCTCTGGGAATATAACTCTTATATCATCGAATCTTTTTATCAATGATGTTAAGTCTGTTGTTGGTTGACCGTTTGTACCATCTAAAGCAAATGTACCCCAGTTAGTAAACTGAGGCCACCATGCTTCGTCAAACAGTACATCGAATTTGTGTTGGATCATGTCACCAATCACATCTTCTGCATATATTTGTACACCAGAGCCACTAACCATAGACATTCTGTTAGCCACTTTGGTGATTAACTGTGAGAACGTACTCATATAATCAGTTGAATGGGAGAAATAAGGGGATGCAAATTTCTCCCACCCATCCCTAATTAGCCAGCATAATGAGAAATACCATGCATATTGCTGGTATTTACATTATAGCGTACCTCATAGGTAACACTCCCATTACAAGATGTGTATGGAAGAACTGTACCACGAGGATCACCAGTTGTTGCAGTCTGTGTAGCCGTTGTATCCCCATCAATGAATCTAACATTTTCATCAATGTGTACAGCTAAGTATCCTGCACCATTAGTTCCACCTGTGTCACTAACGAGTTCGATAGCCCCACCAAGAGCAATCTTACCTGTTAACCCATGATCATCAGTACCAGCTACATCACTGTAAGCAGTTCCCAAACTATCAGAAGCACTTATAGATAGAGCCAATCCTGCTACTGCTGTTCCACCAATTTCTAGAGTACAAGCATTTGCACCACTACTATTGGCAATAGCAGACACATAAGACATTCCTACTATGAAGCCTTGTGCATGAGAAGAAGTGAATAATGAAGCATCACTAGCTACAACAACATAATTGCTGTCGATAACATCTCGTCTGACACCTTTCTCTACTCCATCTTCTGTCCAGCTAATAATGTTTCTAGCTGTGTAAGGCATGCCAAGTACATCAGACCAACCAAGATCCATTGTATCACTAGCAGCACCAGATGCTATAGCAAGTGAGTCTACGAACTTAAATGCTTTTTTACCATAAATAGGACTCGTACCACTAAGAGTCAGACTTTCTTTCATAATCTGTCCTAAGTAGTCTCTTCCTGTTATAGTACACACATGGTTAGATCCAGATGAACCTACAGCAGTTAACACTCTGCCATATGGTGCATCAATCATGCCTGATGTAGTAGTCAACGATGTAGAACTTCCATCGAATGTGTTTTTGAAATCAGCACTTGTGTAGGAGGTATCACTGTTAGTTGCACTAACTCCATCAAAAATGCCATCAGCGTCAAGTGCAGCAGGTGCTCCAAGTGACACTATGTGAACTCCACCCCATACATCAGCAGCAAATTCCATACTTGGAACATACTGAGAAATATTACGAGGGAAGTAATCTTGTACGACTTTAGACATATTTATACTCCATCATCTCCAGTCTGTTGAACAGAAGGACGAGTTTTACGACCACGACTTGTTTTTTGCTCTGATCTAGATTTCAATGAAGCAGTAGCTGTTGTACCTACAACGTCACCACTATCCATGTCTACTAGCTCGGGAGGTCTATCAAATCCCAATCGTTCCATCTCACCTTGTGTTCTTATTCTAATAGACGATCCAGTGGGAAAGTATACCATCCAGCCAGCATCTTCTTGTACGGTTTCATTTTCAAACCCACCTATAGGTTTTCCTTTGTCATCGACAAGTTGCTTTGTAATAGTTCTATCCACTTTACCATCCAACTTATGTACTTCGTAACGAGGTCTTATTGTACTCATCCCCTTATCCTTTCAATATTACTCGTTAATTAATACAGCATGTGTACGAAAAGCTTTCCATAAACACCACTGACCTTGCCACACGATACGCCGACCATGAGCATCAATCGTCCAAGGGGCGACTAATTCTTTGATCTTCATGTTTACGTGCTTGAGGATGTGCAAACGGATGTACTTGCTGTTGACAAAGTATGCCTTGTTTACAGGACAATCTTCATCATAAAGCATTGGAATTGCTTGATGTTTTACACCAGCAAACCCAAGATCCATCATCTTTTTACCAGAGTTACTTTCTGATAAATTGATAACAACCTTGTCTCGTACTGCCGTTCTATAGTGTCTATACAAGTTACGACCTGTAAGAATAACATCAGGCTTATCACCTTTCAGTGTTAAGTCCATGAGGATATCATCAAAAGCTTCTTCGATATTCGTACTATCTAAGTTGCCATTGAAGTCGTAAGCAGAAGTACGCCACTGAGTTTCTGATGCACGATTGATATTACCAACCGTTCCTGTCGTTGGATCATCAGGAATCAAAGTTGTAATTCCATTAGGATCTGTTCCAGAACTAGCACCATAAAGATATGAAGAGAATTTCTCTTTGATAGACTCTTCAAGGACATCCATCTTAGCTTTCATAAGCTTGAAGATTTCAGCCGTTCCTCGGTTCTCGTCTTCTTCTTGATCGGAAATAACTACTGAACCAGCTACCCTTGACCAGTTATACGTTACCGTATCGAATTCACTGGTTTGAGCAATTGGTAATTCATCATAATACTCGTATGACGAAATGTTAGGGTTACGTCCAAGTGTTAAAGGATTGGTAATCTCGTGACCACCATCCTCGAACTCTACTCTATTGTTAGCAAAAGCCCAAGCCATCAAAGCGTTAGATTTGATTGAAGCCATTATAAGCTTTTTACGTGAACGAGTTAGAGTAGAGTTAAGTACAGTTGCAATTGGTGTCGATGCCATTGCTTACTCCTTAATCTAGTTATAATTCATTCCAGCATCAGCCATAGATTGTTTGATTATATCATCCATAGATGTGCCAACATCAGCAATTGTTTCAGTATCCGTTACATTAGTAGCTGGTATGCCACCTGTTGGAACTGTTGATTGCGTATTTCCTGCAACTGGAGTTTGTTTTCTAGCAGTTTCTTCTTGCTGTAAAACTTCCAGCGGTTTGTTAAAATCTAGATTTTTCTCTAGATAGAAACTTTTCAGTTTGAAATACGCAGCTTCCGGTGACAAACTATTATCGGATTCAAGAAGCCGGGCTAGAGAGTTCTCGTGCGGTTGAGCATCTGGATACTTGCTGATAAATCCGTCATAGATTTGTTGAGCTTGATCCAAATTCTGTTGTGCATCGATCTTCTCTTGTTGTTCTTGTACTAGAGGCGATACAGCCTCATTTATCATGCCTTTAATAGATGCCATATCAGTAGCACCTGTAAGACCTTCTACATTATGGCCCAAGGACTGTGCTTGAGTCAACATATATTTCACTGTTTCTACAGGGTTTTCTTTAAATGCAGCCATCATTTGTACACCAGTAGTAACTTCGTCTGGTGTTAAGTTATATTGTGCTCCAGCATTTCCAGCATCATTAATAGCTTGAAGTTGTCCTTCTAACTCTTGTACTCTATTGGTTGCTTGCTGTACTTCGTGTTTAGCACGTTGAGCTTGTTCATAAAATCTACGTTCTTTACCTCCAGAAGCTATTACATTTCCTTGAGCATCTACTAAATCTTGAGGGCCACGAGTTTGTTGCTCTCCAGACTTAGCTTCATTGCTTTGGCCAATAACTTCTCCTGTGTTGTTCGTTTGTGCAGTTTCGATAACATCTGCTGCCGTTTGATCATTTGAGTCTTCCTGTGTTGTAGTGGCTTCCTCACTTGATCCTCCTTCTCCTATAGCATTTAATATCTCATCGTCTGTGCTTAATTCTTCTGACATAGTTCATCCCCTTATTGTACTGGTGGTTGTGGTTGACTTGGTTGTTGTTGTTGTTGCATAGCAGCTTGTAATGCTTTTTGTGGTGGAACTCCTGATTGTATTGCTTGTACTACTTGTTGTTTAGCTTCTGGTGGCATCTGACTTAACATTTGTTGCAGTTGATCTGGACTTTGTGTTCCCACTTGTGGTTGTTGTGGTTGTCCTCCAGCACCTTGTTGTTGCTGTTGTTGTTCTTGTTGTTGTTTTTGATCTACAGCTTTTAGTATTGCATCAAAGTCTTCTTCTCTTATAGTTACTTCATCAAAGGCTTCTTGCATTACTTCTAGCATTACTTTTAGTACTGGACCCGGAGCAGCATTAACAAATTGACCTAGCACTTGTCCTAGTTCTAAGGCTTCCTCTTTCTTCGCCTGTGACGTAGGTTTCTTTGTGCTTCCTCCGATGACTTTGACTGAGAACGAGCTTCTGATTTCTTCGGGACTGAGGTTTTGCCAGACTTCTCTGGCTTCTTCTCCAATGAGGTTAACGACTGTTTGGGTTTCCATATATTGGAGACAGAGTTGAGCAATTCCCCAATATATTTGACCAATCCAATCTTCAATTTGATCAGACTTTTCATCCACACGCATATTACTTGCTGACACGTTTGCTTGAACTGCATCATTCGTTGTATTAGACTTAAATTGTCCTCCACGTAGCACCTCCCCTACACTAGATATACGATCAATAGCTCTGTACTTTCCTTCTTTATCAAACAATTCCTTAAATTGCAATGATGGTGGAACAACAGAACCAATCACATCAGTTAGTTTCATCTCTGGTGGAATGTTAATGCCTCTAGCCGTACCATCATCTCCATTAAGTACTGCTTCTGCATCTTCTCTTTCTACTAAGTTCTTGTTGTAGAATATATTTCTTCTAGCCCAACGTCTTGCTCTACGTTCTTCATCTGTAATTTCATTGATAGCATCTTGTTGGTCTAGGTAATATGTAACTTCACCTTTAGTTAGTGGTCCTGATGGGCCATCGTGAAAGTATAAAGGATATATAGGAAAGAATGTGTCTAATTGTAACGGATCATCCCATACCCATATAGGCCATGACCAATCTTTAGCATTAAACATTAACACTCTTCTTGTTACTCGATCCCATACAAATCGAACTTCTGTCATCTTAGCTCTGTTGTATGACTCTTCATCATCAAAGCCAAAGTTAGATGCCTTAGAATCTGGTTCGTATATAGAAAAGTTTTCACTCTCATCATGTCCAGAGTCATCATCACCTATTGCCATCTTCATTACATGAGTAGGTTCATAGATAGATCTATAGTCTTTGCCTGTTTTGTTTGCATACTTAGCTAATATAAATTCAGTAGGCAACCAATCACGAATCATAATCCAGTTGGCATCTGATAGATCAACTTCTTTTGAGTTAGGATCTATAGCTACATCAAATGGAGAACGTACTTTGACTGTTGGTCCTGATGGTTGCAGTATATCTATACCACGTTCTAGTGCATCTATTTTACCTTCAACTTCTCTAATCTTTTGTGGAGACTTAGCTTTATCTAGTTGGTTAGATAATTTAGTTAGGTCTTCTAAAGCTTGCTCACTGCTATCTGTTTTATGTACCCAGTTAATTTCAACCCATGATCTGTTTGTAAGAAGAGAAGTGACAACACATCGTTTAGCTTTAGGCTTCAGATTAATTCCAGGTGATGCCTTTCTACCACCAATAACATTTACAAGTCTTTCTAGTATTGTAGCAAATCGTTTGTTGCCTTCAGTTGTAGATGTAAATTCTGCTTCTGGGTTTCTAGCATACAGTGCTGGTATCATTGTTGTTACGTTAGAGAACACAACATTTTCTGTCTCTGTTATGTTATTGTTTAGTCTTTGATTACCTATAAGATTTCCAGCAGCATGTTCAGTAGGCAGTCGATGTTTTGTTTGGTCATTATCAAAGTAACGAATAGCTTCTTCCCAAGCATCAGTAATATCACTGTTTATTTTTTCTGCTTGTTTAAGTCTAGACTTCCATAGTTTACCAGCAGCTTTTGCTACAGGTATTTTAGACTCACCTACTATTTGATAAGATGGTTGTCGTTTCTTTGGTTTTTTGTTTGAGCCACCTAAAGATTTGTCGATGTTAGTTTCAACGTCTTCGGGAATATAATCGTCAGCCATTATCTATTTCCTTTAAACAATAAGTTTAGTGCTTTGTCTTCCATTGGTTCAGATGAGTATGAAGGTTCTACAGACTTTCCTTGTGTTATTGTAGAAATAGAATCACTACCTCCAGAAGATGTAGGAGCTTTGTTTAATGATGCTCTGGCACGTTTGACTGCAAACTCTGGGTCTACTCCGAGATTTACTAACTTTCTTACGGCATCAACAAATCGTTTCTTTAGATCTGGAGATCCTTCTAGTTGTTGTACAGTGTCTTTATATATTTGTCTAACATCATTAATGTTGTCTCTTGCTATTGGAGTTTTATCTATTGGTTGTCCTGTTCTTTGTTGTCTAAGTGATGCTTGTTTTGCTGCTTGAGAGTCTGCTACAGATTGTGCTTGTGCTTTAGCTTTTGGATTTATTGAGGCAGTTAATCTATCTAATAATTCTCGTGACTTCTCTGGTTGAGGAAGTTGTCTTGCCATAGATTCGGCAGATATGTCTAAAGTTCCTCTACCCATTTTTGCAGATTTTCTTCCTACATCTGATCTTATAGCATCAAGTAATCTTCTTGAAGTAGCCATTTCTTTTCCAGATACTTTGCCTTCTTTAGCGTACTTAGAAAACAATGCTTCTAGATTCTTTAAATTAGGGTCTGGTACATTTAATGCTTCTGGATCTAGTCCTGCTTGAGAATACTTTTGTTTTCCATATACATTTCCAATGTCAGTATCAACATCTCTTGCTTTGGCTACTTGTTTTGCTATGCCTTCTTTTCCTTTTTCTGTGTAGTAAGCAGGGTTTCCTTTTCCTTCTATAATTTTTCTTACTCGTGCAACATCTTCATCAAAAGCTTTGCCTTCTAAATCTAAAGGCTGATCAGATCTTTTTCTTTCTGGAATTTTTCTTGCTTCTATTCCACGTTCTGTTGTTGACACGTAGTTGTCAATTGGTTTTCTTGCAGCTTGTAATCTATCTATTTCTTTTAATTGCTCTGCATCCATTTCTTCGGGATACTTAGTATCAGGATCTAATGCCTCTGTATCATCTGCTTTTGCTTCTGCTATTTTTTCTGCTTTGTCTTCTTTAAAAGCTTGTTGTCGTCCAGTAAGCTTTTTTTCTGGCAATCCCATAATTAGTTCATCAGTAGCAGCATCATAAGTACTTGGTTCAGCATCTATTTCTGGTGTAGGAGATTTAGCAGCAGCACCTTTTGGTTTTCCTACATTATCTGGAAGTTTTCCTGATCGTCGTAGTAAAGCCATAATTACTGGCATTATTTGTGAAGCATTAGCCATAACGATGATTCCTATGCTGTTCTACAATATCTCGTTCACCCCATCTTCGCCATCCTAATTCGTGTGGTCGGCTAGGAGTTATAAGAGTACTAACAGATGGACGATGAGATAGCATATATTTAATTGTGTCCATTGCATGGTCATCTCTATCTACAGGTTGATCTAGTATTTCGCCTCTAGGGTCACGCTTCCAATAATACCCTGTAAACTCATTTATAACAAATTCTAATTTATCTGATACATATATATAAGGAGAACTAAATACACCAGTAATAGGATTTTGATGGTTACGTTGTGGTATTAAATATTGTGACACTTTAACAATACCATTGCTTATATCATTGTTTCCTCGTGTAGTATAGATGCCATCTTCTAAAAACATTTCTGATATAGATCTACCTACTGTACGTTTGCCAGAACCTTTACGTCTAAATATATCTGGATCAGCTAGTACTTGATTATTTCCTTCTATATTATATTCTGTACGACATTCTTTTATCTTTAGTATCTGCATGTCTAGTGCAACTTCTTTTTGGTATCCACCATCCATCAGAAACACATTACCTAAGTCATCTACAAAACCACAGAGATAGCAATATGGAACAGCTAGTCCATAATCATATCCTTCTAGGTATTGCATGTTAGCTCCAGATGCTACTAACTTTTTGTAGTACTCTTTTATACTATGATGAGACATGACATGAACTGATTCAGAGAAGTCAGGATATACTAAACCTTCATACGATGCCCACTCTCCCATTAGAAATCTACTTCTCATTTGTCCATGATAAGATGCTTCTAGTGTTTTAATAAAGTCAGGCTCTAAGTTATCTTTGTTTTCGTATGTGCTACCTTCGAATAAGTCTATGATAGGTAATGGCATTTTATCTTCATCTAATATCATTTTACCATTTTCACTTGTCTCACACATTAGTCGTTCATTGATTACACCACGATCTAAATCATGTAATGGTTTTACTAATTCTCTATATACCCAGTTACGTGTAGGGTTACATGTAATCATTACCCAACGTGGACCTGTCTTTGGCATACTAGGGTCATCACCTTGGTATGGAGTCATACCTCTTAATCTGCCTAACAAGTCTAGCAAATCTTTGTGAACAATTTCTGGATCTTCGATTTGATCGACAATAACAAAGTCATAAGTCGCTGATAACAAGTTACTCGTTGTAGCGTCATTTGCATTCTTCCCCTGCTGTGCAATGTAACGAAAGTTGATCGTCGAGCCATTTGTCAGGGTACATGTGTTCGATCCGTTAGCACTCTTAGGAAATGATTGTATCCAATCAGGTGGACACCATTTCAAGAATTCTTTACGGAGCGTATCGTTTAATTTAGGATATGTTGATCGAGCTAATAAAGCGTTACATCCGGGATAGTCTTTTGCAAGCTCGACAGCTTTGATACAGACATTAGCTGTCTTACCATTTGCAAATCCACCACCGTATAACTGAATCTTAGCACGAGATTTCTGAAAACGATCTTGAAGACTGCCTTCGTATAAACGAAAGGTAGCCATCAAACTTTATTCGTTACAGCCCAATCAGTGTTGGCTGATGTGCCAGTAGCAACATAATTTGCATCTGCTGCTAAGTCAGTGACAATCTCACCAACATAACTTGGAGTTGTTGTTCCACTAGCTGCTGATACTGTTTGGTTGACAGAGCTAAGTTTATTCTCAATACCACTGCCTACTGTTCCACCACCATTACCACTAAGTTCTACTACTGTTGCCATTACATTACTCCTTCGGGTACTAAATCAATTGTTGGTATGTTTTGGTCTTCTCTTTTTATGTACTCTATTTTGAGTCCACCTTCTACTTTATGTCTATGCTCTACTATATCTGCTGGACGATGACCAGCCCTATCAAGAATATTATTTGCTGCCATCATCCTTGTGTTAATACCAACTTCTTTATTGTTCATTGTATTAATTACTACATCTGCTGCTGATTTACTTTGATCAACAAACATATCACGTACTGACATTATATCACTATTAGTAATAGACTCTACTAATGAATTCTGTAACTCACTGTAACCTTTTGTCATCTTTATAGATTGTATTTGTTCTATTGGCAGATTAACAATGTTAGCTATATCTGTGTCACTTATGCCAAACATTGCATAACATAGTATAACACTAAGGGTATTCATTTGGTCAGGTGGGACAGGGAGATCGGTGATTCTCTTACGGCTTGCTACGATCTCTCTTTGTATGTCACTTGTATTAGGTACTTCGACTAGTTGGTCAGAGTCGTCCACTAATGCTGCTCCAGTTAGTGGATTAATTTTTGTACCATCAGCAAGCACAAGTGGTTCTGTCCCAATAGGTAATGGCATTATTTATGATTGCCTTCCTTGCTGTAAAAGTCTCATAAATATTGGCACTAGTTGGTTGAGAGCGTTGTTTCTTTCTACTGCTTTATTTCTTGCGTTAGGGTCTGGAGGGTTAACACTACTAGCAGATAGTGGAGGTGGATCAGTAAGATCTGCAATTAAATCTTGTAGTAGATTGCCACCTTGTCCTTCACTCATTCCCGGCAAATTAGGTGCTCCCGGTACTTGACCAATTCTTCGTACAACTTGTGGTTCTGCTGGAGGTGCAAAAGTATCTGGTTGGTTTCTAGCTTGATCCATAGCACTAGCTTGAGTATCAACTTGTGGAGGAGGAGGTGTTTGTTCTGAAGAAGTATTTGCTGTTTGTTGTTTTCGTGGCACAGGCATATCTTCGTTACTACCACCAAAAAAGTTTTTGAATTGTTCTAGCAAGGAGGGTCCACTAGCTCTGTCAGCATTCATAGCTTCTTCTATATTTGCTCCAAATATAGAAGTACCATCTGGTGTTTCATATCCTTTTTCGGGAGTAGGCAAGGCTCCTCTTGATGCTATATTATCTGGATATTCCATTGGTTTTCTAGGAGCAACAACACCAGCAAGTCTTCTGTTACTATCACTACCTATTCCAATATCTGATCCAACATCTCCACCTACGGATGCCATATCAAGTGCATCAGGAGCCATATTGTCATCATCAAATCCAGTACCGTAATTAATATCTATATTATCATCAGCATCATCTAGTACATCATCCATTCCCATGTCAGGTGCAATACCAGCTTCAATTAATCTTTGAGCATCTTCTGCTCTAATTCTGCCATCACCTCTTGTCATTGGTGGAATAGCTGGCCTACCTACTAATTGCCCAAGAAAGCTATCTATACTTCTTCCTAATGGATTGATTTTATTACCAGCATCATCCATTCCTATTACATCATCTTTACTACCAGAAAGTGTTTGTCCTTTAGCTCTAGCTGCTTGTTGTGCAGCAGCTAATCCTTCTGGAGTATAATCAAAGTTTTGTCCACCAACACTAGGCATATCTACCTCCTTTGTTTGGTTTTGGTTTTCTTTTAGATAATGCATCTACCATTGGAGAAGGTTTCTTTGCATCATTTTTTGGTGGTCTACCTTTTTGGCTACCATATGTTCCGATTCCTTGGGGCATTAGCAATTCCATTTTCTGAGTGATTTGTTGATACGACTGTTAGGATCATTAGCAGTTTTGGCAGAAGTCAATTTCTTTTTCATTCCACCCATTCTAGCACAGAAAGAATTTTTTCTTGGTCCACCTTCTGGTTGAGGAGCTTTTAGTGTGCCACCTTTATAACTATCACGACCTTTTTGATTAAGGCCACCAGAAGGATTTTTACCTTCTTTACGTTGCCAAGCAGGAGTTTTTTTCTTTCTGTTTGCTAGAGCTTTTACTACTTCAGACATTGGTTAGTCTAACTTACCACCACCACCATTGCCAGAAGCATCAGTAGCATAAGTAATAGTACCACTGCCATTTGTAGGAGCACGATTAATTTGATCACCACTCATTACTACTTCTTCTTGTAAACTAGTAACATCTGCTGATGTAACTGCTCGTGCTGTATTAGCATTTGCATCATCTTTGTCAGAGTCTAATACACCACCCATAATTTCTTTAGCAGCTATAGTTCTTACACCACCTTGTACGTTTGCTGATGCATTAGCTTCAGCCGTAAGTTGTGATATAGTAACTCCTGCACTCGAAGAAGGAGATGAATCTGTTAATAGAGTAGATACAATCTCACCAAACTCACGCATACCTTTCTTACGTAATATTCTCATAAGATGATATCTGTTAGGAGATCTACCTGATTGTAACTCATACGTACCACCAGTTCCGGGGCCGTATGCTGTGTTTGTCCAGAATTCTGCACTAGTTGCCATCGCTCTTGTTCCTTGTTTTGCTAAATGGTTGGAGTGTTATTACTATTATAGTATTATACTTTATCTTCCCCGTGTTGTTGTCTGTTGAGATATCATGTTACGAACCTCTAGTCAACCATATAACGAGCAACGCAGTTGCTCGACTGCATCTCTACTTAACCTTACATAACACTATAATACTGTAACACACTGAAACTATTACCCTAACGGTGTTTTTGTAAATGGGGGTGATGATAGATCTGTATATACACTGAGGCAATAATACAACACCCCCCACTTTGGAAATGGCGGGGGTACTAAATAACAGACACATGGGGTGGTGAAACAAATCCTTGTTGTGGCACACGTTGTACCAAGTGCTTCTACTATTGTGTAATTATTTTTTATAACTTAACTTTAGGAGAACTATCGTGAATAACCCAATAGTAGTAGACATTGTTGTAAGCATAGAGAAGAATCAATACGGTACATACACATATACTGTAACGGCTGACAACTGGACTCGTAAGCATACTCGACTTGCTGCATATGCTGATGAGAAGACAGCCAAGCAAATGGCTAATAACTTTGCTAAGATCTTTGCCAAGAAAGTTAAAGAGATTAACGAAGGTGTGGTTGGTAAGTATAGAATCATGCAAGCATTTATTGACAATGGAGACTTTAACACCAAGGTCAAGTTAGATACAAACCTTGGAGCATACTAACACAAGATGCAAGGTGGAGTGTAAAAGCTCCACCTTTATTCTTTTTTACTGGTAAAACTTACCTCGTCATCGTCATTTACGTTACAATAGTGACTATTACTAGCTAATATGGTCTAGTTTATGTGTATTAACAATCTCGTACTCGTTATTCACATCGTCTAGCTCTTACATCTAGTAATATCAATCACTTAGTACATATAGTACGTATTTAGTAGTTATATAATAGTATAGCAAGTATTAGCACTTGTTGGTTGGATATCGTGGTTAGACTTGTTGGTTTGTCATTTAGTTGTACCAATTGTCACCCTTGTGTCTAACGCTTTACTGTGTGCTTCTACTTGTTTTTGATTTTTTTAGTAACTTAAAGGAATATAAGACAATGAAAATAACAAGAACAGTATCATTAATAGATTGGTCTTCAATTAATTATTTTAGTAACCCAAGTAAATCTGATGAATTATATCTAGCTGCAATTAACATAGAGCTAGATGAAGATGACAATGATTATTTAGACAAGAAACTTGATCTTCAGCAGAGATTGGGTAAACACGACCACTATGATGACAGACAACCTATTCGTATTACAGGAGTAGAAAGAACCAAAGCAGAAGCTTTGAGTTGGATCAATGCAACACTAGCAATGATCAGTTTATATGCAGATAAACATGGACCAAATACATTCTGGAAGTTACGTGATAATCCAAGATCTGCAAAGGATGCACTAGATAGAGATCCAGACTCATTCGTATGTCCAGATGAATATGAGGTGTGAAATGAGAAACTTTGGCAAGGCGACAGTAATGGTGCTAGCTGGATTAGGATTCTATACAGCACTATTCTTATTTATGCATGCAGTAATACTAGGTCTAAAGGTTGCTGGTTGGGCTTAAATGGGTAGAGCTTCTGTGTGTTTGTAATAACTTTGTAAAATAGGAGGTAAACAATGCAAGACAATGAAGAAGGTATCGACTTTGTTAGATATTGTATATTTGTACGTGCAATTGACAATGAGAAACTGCAACAGAAATTGCAGAACAAAAAGCTATCATGGATAGAAGAATATAATCGTACTGCAACATGTGTAAAGAAAGTACGTAAGCCTATCACTGACAAGCAGATATTACGACTCGTAGATAAATACGAGGATCTAGGATTTGATGATTTACCATCATGGTTACAGACTCAATTACGAGTTCGTAAGCTAGATGTTAAACCTCGACCTCCCACCGAGATAGAGATGTGGGAGACAAACAGCGATGCAAGAGAACATCGTATCTTAAACAATGAATTAACAATAAAAGATTTTATGGATCATTACACAGGTAAAAGGAGTTATGAATATGTTTAACGTAAATGAATATGTAAACGAACTACAAGTAGATAAGGACGATGAAGACTTAAAACAAGTAAAAGATCTCATCGAACTCAAACATCTAATATATGGTGATGGATGGACTGTACGACAATCATGTTACAACGAGGCATTCGGTATGTTATCTCACCTCAAGTATATAGGTGGCACATTACTAGAGAATGCAGAACGTAGAGTTAATACACTAGATAGAAGCCTTATATCAGATACATTCAATGTATCATGGGCTACTAAAGGTGCAGTCAACAGTGATCAAAACAGGGAAGATGAAGAAATACCTGATGATCAGCAAATAGATGATCAAAAGACTTTCATAGATCAACTAAAATATCGTATGCGTGTATGTGCTATATCATATGTATTACATGTACAAGAACATGATGATATTAGTAAAGATCTTAATCAACTAAGCTTCAGTGCTATACAGTCTAGAGCTTCAGCCAATAGAGCAAAGCGTACTGGCACTAACGGCTAGTCAATATAAATATATGTAGATAGTGATGATGAATGTCATTGCTATCTACATTTTTTATTCCGGTAGATCTACCCTCGTCATCGAGGTCAAATTAAAGGTAAAAACATGACAAAATCTAATCAAGATAACTTCCTTGACGAACTAGAACGGTTATGTGGAAGATATAGTAGTAGAGGTATGTGGGAATGGAGAATAGGATCTGAAGATCGTGATGGTATTCATTTCAAATACTTCTTCGTTGATGTAGAAGATACAGAATGAGAGGATACAATGCTAACAAGATCTCAATATACCTACATAAAAGATTCGATCATTAACGATCCAGATCTAGAACTAAAACAAATTAGATTCTTAATGGGAATGTTATTCGTATACTTTAAACGTGACATGCAAAACTTTAACCAAAAGAGATGGCTAAGTGGTTTTAGCGTAGAACAAATAAAACAAATCAAGGAGTGTATCGATAATGACACAGGTCATACCTTTGAAAATCCATATACAAAGTCCAATACGTGACTTACGTGTTAGTAAACATGAAACATACATAGCTGATTGTAATTCTTGGCGTGTATGGCTTACAGCTAATCGAGACTTTACACTAGGCACATTTATACAATTATGTCCTAATGGCGTTATCAATCGTGTAACATTACATGCCGATGGCACTGACAGTATATTTAGGATCGATTCTGATGACACATAGAAATACACCACTCGATATATGGAAACATATCGATATGAAAAACGGAAATAAAGATCAATGTTGGACATGGAAAGGAAAAGTTAATGGAAAAGACGGACGTCCATACTATACTATTGACGGAAAACGTAGACCAAGTTACATCATCACGCTCGAAGCGTTCACAGGCGAAAGTGCGAAAGGTCGTGTTGCTAGGCATAATTGTGACAACCCTATCTGTTGTAATCCTCACCATCTTGTATGGGGTAGTAAACAAGATAACTCTAACGACATGAAAGAACGAGAAAGACACGGACTACCTAAGACTGTTGTACGTTCTATAAGAAAATTACTCGATGAAGGACGAACACAACAAGAAATTGCCAGATTGTATGGTGTATCTAGGGAATGTGTCTCTAGTATTAGTACAAATAGGAGAAAATAAACATGCATAAATATACAGTTGAAGATAATAAACTGACTATAGTGGCAACACAAATTAGTGTTGAATGGAATGATAATCCCGAGATGGTCAGGCTTGATGCTGAAATGCCAAGTGATCTACAAGAATTATTTGATCAATGGTTAAGTGCCATTGAGCATGAACGTAATGTGGGAATTAAATAATGCTTGACAAATGGAAAATGCTACTCGTAGTATGAGTTTCTTCTCCTTTTGTTAATGATTATAACCTCCCTAACCCCCTGTAGATAATTGCAGGGGGATTTTTTGTGAAAGGAAGGAGAAATGGAAACTTATCTACTAATAATGATGATAATCAACATAGTTTTATACCTTGAACAGCTAACTTGACACACACTAGCTGTATGGTTAGAGTGTTTGTGTGCATCAATAAAGATGTAGGAGAAATAAAATGAATAACATAATACCAATTAATAATCGTCGTGCAGAAAACTACTTCCCCCAAGAATCTGAATTATATTTCGATACATGGGAAAGACCCTGTTACTTCAAAGGAAAAGATGACACATTCTATATGGATGAAGATCATAAGCATATAGTTAGAATGTATGATGACAAACCATTGTCATTAGGTGTAGTTGGTAAGAACTACAACAAATTATCTAATGAAAAGCTGTGTAAAAGCATAGAAGAAACTTTTGTGGAGGCATTGACCGATGAAGAATTGCGAGGAGTCGATGTCAAAGATACAGTATCATATCATGGAGGTCTTAGCATCCGGCAATACATATTCCCAAATATTAGAGCAGACATTCAGTCCAGAAATAGCGATGTCGCATTTCGAACTATCATTGTTAATGGGTATGATGGCTCATCCAGCTTCAAGCTTTACAACGGAGCCATCGACTTCTTCTGTTCGAATGGAATGGTTACAGGAATATACGATATGATCGTGAAGAAACACACAAAAGGTCTACAAATACCAAGACTAATAGACAAAGTAAAAACATCTATCGATATATTCTACAAACAAGCAGAGCAATGGCAACACTGGGTTGGCAAAACAATAACCGATGAAGAAGCTCAAGAGTGTTACGAATCATTTCCTAATGCATCAGATAAAATGGTAGCAAAACTAATGAGACAATTCCACATTGAATCGTTGTCACATGGTCGTACTGTGTGGGCTTTGTATTCAGCAGCTACTTTCTATTCAAGTCATTCGGCTGGTGAGTTTGCTACTCGTGAGACAGGACAAGATCATACTGCATCAACTCTCCTTAATAGAGAGAGACAAGTAAGGTCGTGGGTAGAGACTGATCGGTTTGTAAGTATAGCAGCATAGGAGGGAGAACATGACAAATAAAAAAGTAGGAGATGTAGTACGAAAGCGTTTAATATACGATAAGCTAGACACTATGTACGAGCTATGTACTGTAGTAAGTGTGGACGTAGATGCAAACGTAATCAGTATAAGTGATTCTATTGGGGACGTAATGTCAGTTGATCCTGACGATTATGAAATCGTATCGGAACTTACAAAACGAGACGAACATTATGAAGCATGGGATTTACACAGAGATATTGCAGTAGCATTTGAAAAGGCAATCAAAGAACTTAGAAGTTCAGATTTAATTAAAGACAAGAGAATAGCTTTATCAATAAATGCAGTTAACAGAGCAGAAGATGTGACACTGTGCATAAATTGTGGAGTGCAAATTGAATACGAAGACATGGTTATGACTGATGATCTTAGTAAGTCTGCAAAGATAGCACATAGAAGGTTTGTAGAAAACTATGAGATGTCAGGCGATCATCATGCAATTACTCCTACTATATTAAAGGAGGTATAAATGAAGCAACAAGATTTATCTATGTCGTTATTAAATTTAGATAGTGGTGTAAAAGATGCACTTATGAAAGAAGTTAGTATACTTTCTAGTTCATTCAAAGCATCCGATAATGAATCTAATGTAGATGCACAAGCCAAATACAATGTGAATAGTAAGATGGTACTCATGGCATTCACAAGAAAATTATCTAGTGAGTACAAAAAATTGTATGACACAACAAAAGCTGAATTAGATTCAGCACTAATAAAGATGGATGTTGATGTATCATCTATGGCTGGTACAACTAAAGTTATTTACGAACATGATGGCTTTCAATTTACAAAGAAGGAGAACATGGCTAGTACTTCTTGCTCTGTTACTGACTTAAAGATTGAGTTGGCAAAGGCTGGTGTAAGTAATGAACTAATCGATGCAGCCGAGAAAGCTGCACGTAAAGAAAGAAAAGGCAACGTATACTATGATATAAGTGTCGTTGACTAGGAGAAGACAAATGTTAGGCAAAATATATGAATACTTAGATGCACTAAGAGATGGCGATGTTGATTTGTACACTGCCCCAAATAAGGTGGCTAAAGAATTTAGAATAACTACAACTATGGCTGGTGCTATTGTATCTCAATGGATAAAGGATAATAATAATGAAAGGTGATACTGCTATAGCTCTCAATGATATCAGTAAGATGACTGATGAAGAGATAGATGCAATCATATTCAATATACGTGAAAGACGTATGAGACCAGTAAGAGTGTACGAAGAGATGACACTCATGCAAGCAGCAGCTAGGCGTGACCAACTAGAAACACAACTAGCTAGACAACTTGAAATGTTTAATAAAGAACTAGGTAGGGTAGATCGTGCTATCGATAAGATAGAACAAAGAAGTACTAAGTTACGTGCAATCAAACTAGAACTGGAGGCAACATGAAGGACACATTTAGATTATCATTTGACTTTGATGACATGGGTTCATTGCTTGATTTCTATGAAGGAATCGTACAAAAGAACAACCCTAAATTGTTAGGAGCAATACTAAAATATCACACAACTAATGATGACAAGATGCCAGTTAGAAATCATTTCATCGTTTCGTCTACTACATCAAACACAATACAAGAGAACATAGTACCAATAAAAAAGAGTGAGGAAAGAAAATGAAGGCAAGAGAAGTAAGAGAAAGACTTAAAGGGAGGGTAGATCCAGAGGTTAGTCTCTGTATGGAAGCATTAGCTGAACGTATAGTTGGACTACAAAAACAACTAATGGATATGGCAATGATGCAGGATGAAATGACTAACATCATGTCTAACTTTGCCAGCGTAGCACAAAACATGAAGAGTACTGTTGATGCTATGAAAAATATACAAGGGGATGAATCGAATGGACCAACAATTTGAGTTGATTAAACTTACAACACGTATGGCTACACCAGAAGATAGCCACATACCAGCATACGATCATACTAAACTATCGAATATAAATACATGCCCTACATGGGGTATACTTAGATATTCAATGCATAAGAAAATGCCAGGGTCTAGTAGATCTATGGCGTTAGAAGCTGGAGCATCAGCACACGAAGCATTCTCTGCTGTAAGATGGTATCAATTTCATCGTAGTGTTATAGATAAAACTGGTGCAGCAATAGCAGAAAATCATGGCATAAAACTATTCGGTGCTGATAGGTTTCAACAAATGAAAGACAAGCTATCACCTAATGCAACTGATAGAACAAACTGCATTAACTTTGCACTAGAAGCACTGTACTCATGTGGATTCTATGATGATATAAAAGATACAAAACGTACAACAAGTAATATATCTGAATCAATCATTGCATACATAAATGACTATGACTTTGACAGGTTCCCTCTATGGGTAAGAGATCCAACAGATAGAGATACTGACATAGGAATAGAAATAGGATTTAACATAGTAGTAACTATCACATATAGTATGAACAATATGCAATATACTAAACAAAGTAGACTAACAGGAAGACTAGATGGATTACATACATTCACAGACACAGCAAACAAAGGAAAGTTACTTATCATTGAAGAAAAGACAGGTTCAAGACTCGATGATAGCTGGCTTTCACAATGGATTCTTTCTCATCAAATTACTGGCTACTGTCTTGCTTCTGCTACCTTTACTGGCTTGCCTTGCAATCATGCTTTGGTTTCTGGCATGCGTATTCCAATTGGAAGGATACCTCACGAAGGGATCAGGAAAGAGATGGTCCCCAGAAATAACCACATGTTCGAGAAATGGGCAAACTGGTTTGTAACTACAGTAGAGATAGAAGAACAGTGGCGTGACCAAGTAACTAAAGCTCCTATGTATACTCACTCATGCAATAGGTACTTTAGTTCTTGTTCATTCTTATCTTTCTGTGCCGCCGATGAAGAAGAAAAAGAAATAATACTAGAGGAGATGGAAACTGATGAATGGAATCCCTTGCATTGATGGATTCACTCCAAAAATTAAATATATAATCACAAAAAATAATAATCTATTCATAGTGGGTAGATCAGAGATAGGGTCAGAAACATATGATCCTATTTGTTTTTGTAAAGATGAATCTAAAGCTAATAAAGTAATGGAGGCGTTAGCATATTATGAACAGCAAAATAACACTTGGTAACATTGAACTTACTACTCCTAAAACTCAACCACGGCGTATGTCTACAATAATATGGGGTCCATCTGGTGCTGGTAAAACTACCCTAGCTGCTACTGCTCCTCGTCCAATTCTATGGGTTAACTTCGATCCTGACGGTACAAGTTCACTTATGGATCAAGATGGTATCCACATTGCAGACTTCTCGACTAGTAATCCTAATGTAGTTGCTAAATTCAAGCATGAGAATGCTGGTGGCATTAAACAACTACTAGAAGACAGTACTGTAAAATTTAAAACTGTAGTGTTCGACTCCATCACCTCATTCAACGAAATGGCACTAAGATTCGGCATATCAGAAGTCAGAGGTGCAACTATGGAAATGCCAACACTACAAGGCTATGGCAGACGTAACTCATATACAATGCAAGGCATAATGTCAGTTATAAAAGCTACAGCAGCTAGTAATTGCCATGTAATATTTATTGCACATGAAGATGCACCACAAAAAGACGAAATGACAGGAGCACTAATGGTTAGTATTCTTGTAGGTGGTAAAATGCAATCAGAGATTCCTATCAAGCTGTCAGAAGTATGGCACTTGGAGGATACAGGGAAGAGTCGTAAAATCACTATAAGATCTTCCCGACTTCGAAAGCCTATGAAAAGTCGGATGTTCATTCAAAGTGGAGACAGTGACTTCACTTGGGATTTCAATCCAGAGTCATGGGAAGGCGAGGGAATAGAAGAATGGTATAATAAATGGGTAAGTAATAATGGGCAAAAGATTAAGTTACCTTAACGACACACAATATAAAGAGAAGGATACAACATATAGTATCCCACAGTAGACACTACTACAAGTTGTAGGGGCTGGACTTGTAGTGTGTACCATGATAGTAATCAGTTCCAAAAACGGACAAACTTAAACAAAAAGGAGAATAACATGTCTGAAGAAATGGATAGCATTGTCGAATTCAGTGTCAATCTTAAAGATCAAGATCAACCAGAACCACTTCCAGCAGGAAAATACACAGGCGTAGTACGTAGTGCAGAAGTTAAAATGTCACAGCGTGATACACGATATGCTGCCGTAGCATTTCATATCGCTTCTGACCAATTTCCAGCAGATTGGAAAGACGGTAATCCTGATGGACAAATTCTAGTTTATCGTAGAGTTGGTCTTGAAGATAATCCTAACTCTCGTTTCGGTACTAAAAGATTCATCGAAGCTATCGGTGCTCCTCTTAGTAAAAAGATCGATGTAACTGAGTGGGTCGGCATGGAAGCTGCCCTCGAAGTTGAACACGAGACTTGGGAAGGTGTTACACGTGCAAGTATCGTAAGAGTTGCTGCTGCATAGTAGCAGCAAGAAGAAAGGGGGGTCAGCAATGGTACAGAAAGCCTCCCTTTCATTCTTTTTATAGGAGATTATAATGCCAGAAGAAAAAGCCAAACCAGCATTTACTAGGACTCAACGTCCTGTATATGTTGCTATGCAAATACTAAACGATAAAGGAGATCCTGTAGCATTTCCTAAAGACCAGATAAATGTAGTAAAAGCAGACAAAGATGCTGGTACTATACTGGACATTATGGAAAGTGGTAAGTATCCACACGTTACATACAAGAAAATCCCTCTTGCATAGAGGGATTAGATGCTAGGGAGGGAAATGGACCTCCTAGTTTAATGCCTCCCTAGTATTGCCTTGACACACATAGGATTGTTTGTTATGAGTTATAACCATGAGTATCATTTCTTATCCAGCAGTTGTATTCACTGTGGGAATAAAGAAAAGGATATAACACAAAAAAGCATACCTTGTTTCAGAGAAGACAATATAATACCAATTACACACACAAGAAGTATGCAAATTCTAAAGGAAGTAAATGAAAACATACGATCCTCCATACAAGATAGCAATACCAACTCCGAGTGAAATACCAAAAGGCTTCGGTCCCAATTCCACTGGAAGACGAGGAGGGAACCTACGAATACGCTGTACCGATGCTGAGTACGATATGCTACAGCAAGAAGCAGCAGCGTTAGGTATCTCATTAGCAAATTTCTGCCGTTGGTGTTCAGTTCAAGTTGCTCAACAATTAGAGAAGCATCGGTCTGATTTATCTACAGCAGATACAATCGGAGAAGATAATGGAGAAGTTACAGTTCGATGATTCACAACTTAAAGCTATCGGTGCGTGTTGCAATATTGAACGTAGAGTTGTCGCTATTACGGGTGAAGCTGGTACTGGCAAGACTACGATTATTCAAAATGTTTATGAAACTCTTTCAGCTAGGGGCCACAATGTTGTACTCTGTGCTCCCACAGGTAAAGCAGCAAAAAGAATTACAGAAGCAACAGGAATTGCAGCAAGGACGCTGCACCGACTACTAGAATATCCTCATCCCGGTGAAGTAGATGATAAGACAGGTAAAACTCTCATCACTACTGACCCTAAGAAAGATAGAATAAATCCAATAGAATTTGATGTAGTTATATGTGACGAGTATGCAATGGTTAACGTAGAACTACACAGAAACCTATTAGATGCACTGCCTAATGGTGGTATCATCAGAATGTTTGGTGATGCTAATCAATTACAACCAATAGAAACTGCACAATCTAAACGTATACAACAACAAGACTCATCATTCATCAAGATGCTTGAGAAGTTTGATGGCATATGGCTGGAGAATATTCACCGACAGAAAGAAGGTAGTAGTATTATCGAGAACGGTCATAGAATAATACAAGGCATGGTTCCCCTACGTAAAAGTGATTTCACAATCAAGATGACTAACGAACCAGTACAAGCAGTAGAAAACTTTATGATGGATAACCTAGCTGAAGAAATAGACTATGGTACTCTGCAAAACCAGATAATATCTCCAACAAAAGTAGGTTGGGTCGGCTGTGAAGCACTCAATGGTTGTATCCAAGGACTACTACATCCATCAGATAAATACTACATAGAACTAGAAAGACATAAGTGGGTAACACAAGACTACATGAGGCTGTATGTAGGAGACAAAGTTATCTTCACTGTAAACAACTATCCTCTAGAAATATTTAACGGTGAGACAGGCATAGTCACTAAGTTAAAAGATGATGGTTCAGTTGAAATAGACTTTGGGGATAGAATTGCTGATGTACCTGTATCATTAATGATGGAAGGTAGACAAGGTACGTACTTCATAAACCCACAAAAAGATATAGACCTAGCCTATGTTATTACAACACATAAATCACAAGGCAGTGAGTATGACAGAGTGTGTTACGTAATGAACAAGTCTAGATCATGGCTACTCAATCGTAAGAATCTATATACAGGCATCACTCGTGCTAAGTCTCACGTTACTATTGTTACTGATCAAGCATCACTAACAAGAAGCTTGTTTAAAAAAGGAGATAAATAATGACAGATAAAGTAGATGAACTACTCAAAACAAAACGTGAAACTCATGGAAATGCCCATGAAACATTCGAGATAGGAATGGATCTAATAAGTATCATTGTTAATAATACTGAGCCATTAAGACCACACCATTTTGCAATAATAAATATATTACACAAGATAGCGAGGATAACTTGTGGGTCATACCATGAAGACCACTGGGATGACATCGAAGGTTATGCAAGATTAGGTAAACAAATACAATCAGTTGAGATAGACTTTGAGGAAGGATATGTTAAGTGACTAAAGTAACTGAAGCGTGGCTAATGCAAGAGTTTACTAAACGTGCCAAAGCATGTGGACTAAAAGTAGATTGTCTGGGTGCTGGTTCACTGGAGAGTGAGATCATTGTAATCGGTGAAGCTCCGGGAGAACGTGAAGCTATTATGAAAATGCCACTAGTCGGAGGTAGTGGTAGACTATTCTGGGATGCCATACAACCATCAGATATAACACGGAATGATTGCTACGTAACAAATGTTGTCAAACGTCAAGTAAACTTATCAATAAAAACAGATGCACGTAACCCTGTCAAACGTATAGAGCTAGAGCATTGGGAAGGCTTACTAGAATGGGAGCTAGACCAATTACCTAACATTAAATACGTACTAGCACTTGGTAACTTTGCGTTACATGCATTAACAGGAGACACTGGTATCACTAACTGGCGTGGTTCAGTTATCGATTGTAAAATAGGCAGGAAACAAAGAGTTGTTAAACTAATCGTAACAAATAATCCTGCACATATATTACGTAGTATTAATCTCGAACCATTCTACAAGTTTGACCTAGCAAAATTAAGGAGAGTTATAGATGGAAAGTTCAAAGGACATAGAATTGATCCAATCATTAATCCAAGTTACAGAGATGCACTCGAATATCTTAGCCGACTTGAAGAAAGTATCGAACCAATTGCTTTCGATATCGAAATCATTGCAAACGAAACAGCTTGCATTGGATTTGCCAACAATGCCCACGAAGGCATCTGCATCAACTTCAGAGACTCAACTACAAATAGGTACACTGTACTCGAAGAAAGACTATTACGTAAACGAATCTCAAAACTGTTTCGAGATAAAAGCAAAAAGTTTATAGCACAAAACGGATCGTTTGACTGTGGCTGGCTATGGTATAAGGATAGAATCCATGTTCCCAAAGTTTGGTTTGACACGTTACTTGCACATCATACCTTGTACCCGAGGCAACCACATAATCTTGGGTTCCTCACGGCACAGTATACGGATCATCCTTACTATAAAGATGAAGGAAAAACATGGCGAGAAGGTGGAGACATCAACCAGTTCTGGGAGTATAACGTCAAAGATTGTTGCATTACTTGGGCTGTCCATAAAGCTATACAAGCTGAACTAACCAAACAAAACATGAATGACTTCTTCTTTGGTCATGTAATGAAACTACAGCCTCATCTAATAGCCATGCAAGTAGGTGGTATTAAAGCAGACATCACACTTAAAGATAAGATTGCTCGTGAGCTAGAAATAGAACTAGAAAAGAAACTAAAACAATTTCATTCACACGTACAAACAATGGTCAATGATGATACATATAAACCTAATCCTAAATCACCTAAACAACTAGGCAACTTACTGTTTGATAGACTCAACATGGTAGGTCGTGGTGCTAGTACCAACAAAGAAAACCGTGAACGTATGCGATTGCATCAACGTACTACTGATGAACAGATAGTATTGCTTGACCTACTCGATGACTACCTCAAAGAAAACAAGTTCTATAGTACGTATGCAACACAACGTGCTGATGGTGATGGTAGAATTAGATGTGAGTATAAACAGTTCGGTACTCAATCGGCTCCCGGACGTTTGTCATCATCAGGTACGTTATGGGGATCAGGTATGAATTTACAGAACCAACCTCATCGTGCTTACCCAATGTTCATTGCAGATGATGGCTACATGTTATCATACTTTGACTTGAAACAAGCAGAAGCAAAAGTCGTAGCATACCAATGGAACGTAGGTGGACTGATAGAAACATTCGAGAAAGCAGAAACAGAAGAAGGCTTTGATGTACACTGTGGTAATGCATCACGTATATTCAAGATACCATATGAAGATGTACCAACATATGACAGAGATAATAACGGTGAACCAACGATACGTTACTTAGGTAAACGATGTGTCCACGGTCTTAACTACAGAATGCAAGCACTCAAACTAGCAGATGTATGTGGCATACCACTAAGCCAAGCACAAGAAGCGTTCTTTGCATACCATCGTGCATTCCCAGAAATACAAAAAGCATGGGCAAAAACAATAACAACAATACGAGAAGAACGTATGCTGTTTACTCCACTAGGTAGACGTATGATATTCCTAGAACGATTGACAGAAGAATCATTTGACAGTGTCATTGCATTCATTCCACAGTCAACTATCGGTGACAAAGTATCAAGTGTTATATACGAATGCCACGAAGATCCCGAATGGCCTACCGATGCTAGAATGCTACTCAACATTCACGATGCACTCATTGCTATACACAGACTCGAAGACAAAACAATAGTACAAAAAGTAATGAAGAAGCATGCTGAGTCACCTATACTTATACGTGGTCAACAAGTTAGCATAGGCACTGACTTCAAAGAATCTGTACCAGACGAAAAAGGAATACATAGATGGTCGACACTCCAAGAAATTTAACAGAAAACTGTCCACGTTGCCAAACACAAGCACAGATAATATGGGTGCATGGTCATGGTCAATGTGCTCATTGTGGACAAAATGTAGAGCCATGCTGTCAAGGATCGTATGATGAATTACAAGAAGATAGTACCAAGTGACTCCTTCATAGGAAGATACTTAGACTATATGTCTAACATTGAAACTCCAGAGTCGTATGATTTCTGGTGTGCAATGTGGGCATTGGGAGTGAGGGTTGGTAAGGGGATGTACGTTAACCGTCCTCACTCCCCAGTGTTTTGCAACTGGTATATAATATTAGCTGCTGAATCTGGTACAACTAGAAAGTCTACTGCTGTCAATACTATAGCAAGAATAGCAGCTGACCTAAGCGTGAGCAATCCTCATAGCATTATCACAGGTAAGACTAGCCCAGAAGCACTAGAGATACTACTGCATGAGCAAACAAGAGACTGTGGTAAAGCTGTGGCATCATTCGCTGCACCAGAACTTGCAACAGTATTAGGCAGAGAAGGTTACATGTCTACTATGCCAGCATTACTGACAGACTTATACGAGTGTCCAGAGTTTCGTACAAATCCTGGGACTTTAAGATCTGGTATGATTACTCAACGTGATGTGTATATAAACTTCTTGTCTGCATCTACTCCTGCATGGCTAGTAACATCTATTAATCCTACAGTAATAGAAGGAGGCTTTACATCTAGAGTGATGTTTGTAGTAGAAAATGATAGAAAGAAATCAGTAGCTTGGCCTAGCCCTCGCCACATAAAAGACCTCATGGAAATACGTGATGCATTTGATATACTAGGTAAGTATAATAAACCTATAGAGATTTCAAGTGGAGCACTCAAGAAGTATACGACTTGGTATAACAAGAGAACAAAACCTAGTGACCCATACATGTCATCGTTTGAAGCAAGAGAAGATGACCATGTTCTACGTACAGCATGTTGTCTGTGCATCAATGACGGCATACTAGAAATACAAACCAAGCACATAACAAATGCAATAGCTGTCATACAAAATGTAAAAGAAGGAGCATACAAACTATTTGGTGGTACGTTCTCTGAGAGTAGCAGGATATCTGATGCAGTAACTAAAGTAAGAGAAGTACTAATGGAAGTAGGTGCTGATGGTATTAAACACACATCATTACTGAGAAGAGTACAAACAAGAATCAACTCAAGAGAACTTAAAGTATTGATCAAGATACTACATGAAAGTGGTATGATTCAAATGTTCGAACTGACTAGAGGTGGCAAGATATATAGAGCAACTAGGGCTATAGAAAAGTTTGGCATAGTCACGGACGTTCTAAAGAAAATGAATGTCTAACGACCTCGTATAATATCTTCGTAGTTTTCAAACGAAAAGCTAGAACCATCCCTACCAAACTTCTTAGTTATAAAGTCTCCCATTTCTTTTTCTCTTGCTTTAAGTATCTGTAGTTGATGACTTTTTAACTTACTTATCTGCATGTTAAAAGCATCCATTAGATCGTTACGTTCAGCAACACTAGTTGGTGTGTTAGTAATTGGGTTATAAGAAGACGTACCTAATGAAGCAACTTTCTTACGTAAATCAGTTATGGCTCTATCTAATGGAGCAATTTCACTGAGTATTTTCTCAGAGTTAACTGATAGTATTCTTGTAATAGGATCTTGTGGAACTTCTTGTGTTGCTCCGGGAAGAGTAGTGTCTCCAGCCCCTAGTGCTGTAGCTGTTCCTTTTTCTTCAGTCAGTAAACCACTGATGTTTTTACGTAACTCTGATAAAGAGTCTTTCTTTCTAAGCACTTCTAAAGCTTGATCATTATTTGGATTGTAGCGTAATGTCTTACCAAATAATGGTTGAACATAACGAGCTTGGCCTTTTGCTTGAGCACCTACCGTGTCTAATACATAGCTTGCTCTTTCTCCAAACGTCATCTTTTCCCTGTAAGCTTTTGTAGAAGGACTAAAAGATTCATACACAGCTACGCCAGCAGATCCTGCTGCACCAAAAACATCTTGTAAAACAGCAGCTACCTTCCTGTCTACTTCTTCTCCTATATATTTGTTGTCACCTTGATTGGGTGCAACCCTTTGTCCTTGTCCAAATGGAACTGCTTTAGCTAGAGTAAATCCATCTTCATCTGGAATTAATCCAGCTTTCACATCTACTCCTAAAGAAGACATCCCTGCTGATATTACTGGAGGCAAAGGCACATCAAATAATCTAACAAGACCAGCTTTGAAATGATTGCCTTGGTCTAATCTTTTGCCAGACAATCCAAACACAGACTCCATACCATCTATAACAAGTCCTCTCATAAACGAAACTTCTGGTACTATAGGAGCTAAGAAAGCTTCCCAAGGAGGCTTGCCCGGAATCATCACAATACCATTATTGTTTCGTTGATCAGCAGTAAACCCTTTCCAATAGTATTCAGAGTATGTCCACTCTCTGCCATCAGCATCAGCAAATGTTATAGGATTACCATTCTCATCTATTTCATCTAATGAGTTATTATACGTAACTTCTAATGCTGTAGGCATTCCAATGCCAGTGACTAATAACGCTGAAGTCTTTGCCCATCCAGCTTTGTTTACTGCTCTGCCAAATGTAGAGAATGCTTGTAACATTGCACCAGAATACGGAACAGCAGCATTAATTGCTTTAGCCGTGTCACTAGCTCCTGTTAACCTAACATCTCCTACTAAGTCATCAGCATATGCTCTACCTTTTTTAATAGCAGATGGGTTAACATCACCAGCCATCTTCCTCATAGTAATTCCTACTGCTGTACCTTCTTGCATAGCAGTGTTAAGGTGTTGCCATATTCTCCAGAACTGTGGCAGTGCATTACCTGTATAAGTGTTTCTTATGTGAGGAATAGCTTCTTGCATAATATCTGTTAGGTTATCAGCGTAGTCATGTGCTCCTAAAGATGATGCAGTTTTACCTGTCTCTCTTTCTATAGGAGAAAGTAATGACCTTTTGATTCTTTTTTGTGCTGCTTTGTTGACTCTGGTAGCCCACTCTCTATGGCCCTGCCCAATATCTTGTCTACCAAGTTGTCTTGTTAATATACTTGATACATCTTCAGCAGTTTTTACAGCTACAATTTCCCATGCACCAACAAAACCATCTCGAAATACTTTAAGTCCTTCTGCTCCTGCCTTCAGTAATCCACCTTCAGCCTTTAAAGCAGCGTTTAAAGATCCCATTGTTTGGTTATATCCAAATGATATAGGAGCGAACAAAGAATACTTTCCAGTAGTACCACCTGTATAAATGTTCTTTGTCATACGTAAACCATTTATCCATCTACCAGTAAGAGCAGCATCAAACTCTAATGCACTCTTCATGTGTTTGTTCTTAACTAAGAACCCATGATAGTCTCCATTCTTCTGTACCCATATAACATCTTCCATGTCTCTTAAAACTCTTGGAGCAGCAACATTTCTGTCTAGTGACAATTGATTCTTTACAACATCATCACTAGCTCCAATGCCCGGTTGAAGTTCGTATGAGCCAGCAGCTTCATCAGGATTTTTCCAAGGGGCTTTACCTACATACCTGACAGCATCTATATCATTAGCTTTAGCAATATCAATTCCAGCAGGTCTAACAGCATTGCCATTTGCATCTAGTTCATCACTTATACCAGCTATCTTAGATGCTACACTCCACTGCTTTTGTGAAAGATTAACATGCTTCATAACTTGATAAACATAATCACCTGTAGCTTCAAATGGATCTACCTGTTTTACACTAAGACCTCCACCAGTTTCCAGTGATCGTGCTTCCCAATTAGCTACGTCTTCGAATCGCTTGCCTGTTGTAGAGTGAGCACCAAATTGTCTAGCTAATCTTTTAAAGAACGTAGTCTTATCTCGTAACTCTTTGCCCGGTATGTACATTATTCCATCTTGTGTAGTAAACTTACTCTTCCAAGACTTAGCTACATCTTCGTTCATAACTCCAAGTCTTACTGACTCATCAAGAATAACCTCATTCTGTTTGGCTAGGTCTTTGTGCATTTGAAGTAGTCTAGGACTTTCTCTCAATGCTTGTATATTTTTCTTAATGTCAGGATCTTCTACAAATTTCTTAACACCTTTAGCATCTTCTACAAACAATCCCGGAGTTATTCTTTTGTCTGTACCTCTAACAGATTTCATAGCAGCAAGAACAGCCTCATCTTCGAACAATTCATCAAGCAACTTAGCTGACTCTTCTGGAGCATCAAGAGCATTCTGCACTCTAGTTAGTGCCTCTGATGTATGTCCTGTTTCTTTTGCTTTAGTGACGAAATCTGCTGCTGTTGCTCTATTTCTTATTACATTTTCAGAGAAAGATGCTATGCCTTCTGTAAAAACCTTCTGTTCATCAGGAGTTAAGGCATCAAAATCTTGTTTGATTTTCTTAATAGATTTTATTTTAACTCCAGACTGTGGAAGTATTCCATTCTTTATAAAGTCTACTACAGATCCATATACATCTTGTAGTCCTGTACCAACTTGCTCTGCTGCTTTAGCAGCGGCTTCTTCTGGACTCATGCCAGCTTCTATATTTCTCTTTGTTATATCTTCTCGTAAAAGTTGTTTACTATCAAATACTTTGCCACCAAGTTTGTTCTTAAAACTATCTGTTAATATACCTTTGTCTTTTGATACATCATCATCTATTTGTTTTGCTGTCTTAGTAGGCAAGTTATCTGTTATAACTTTTAGTTTACCTTTCTTGGCTAAATACATTGCACCAACAGTAGCTGCAACAGCACTAATGAATCCTAGATTAGAATCATCATCATCTTCTTCTGCTGCTTTTTGTGCTGCTACTAATTGAGGATCAATACCTTCTTCTGTTGGAGGCAGAAAAGTAAGCTCACTAGTATCTACTTCAACTCCTGTAGACACTGGAGATAATTCTGATGCATCTACTTCTATTCCAGAACTTTGTAGCTTATCATCTCCTACTCCACCTTTTAATTCGTCTTGCCCTTCTCCTCCAGAAATTACACCGTCTTTGCCTTGTGCAATTTTCTCTAGTGTAGTGTCTCCAGACAAAGCTCTGTCTGAAAATATTAAAGGTTCTCCTGTTAAACTTTTAACACCTTGATCTACTCCACCAAATATACCTGTCTGTACTCCTGCTCTTCTACCAAACTTAGCTCCTGTACCAATGACAGGAGTAAGATACGTAGCAATTTTTCCTGCTTTACTGGCAATAGCTGCTCCGGGAACAGGAAGTATTGCTCCTCCTAATATTCTAGCAGCTTGATCTTCAGTAGATACTGGATCTTGTATTCCTAATTGCTCATTTACCCAATCTCTGCCTGACCTTGAAGACTCTAATAAGTCAGCATCAGTTCCTTGGGCAATAGAATCAGTGAAGTTTTGTAGCCAATCTTTTTGTTGTGCTCCACTAGGATCATACATCTGATCCATGCTTCTGCCAGTAGCTTCCCAAGCTCCTCCTATTAGTCCACCTATAGCTGGTAAAGCTGTGCCAACATCACTAACCCCAGCAACTAATTGTTTGAGAGGATCACTAGGACGTACTGGTTTTAGCTCTGATGTATCTACTTCAACAGTTTCAGCCATTAGTTATTCCTAGTCTGTATACTCAATGATAGCTTTTCCTTGTGGAGTCTTTCCTGTTATTATAGCTGGACGACCATTGTGTGTTGTTGTATCTCCCACAAAAAATCTTCCATCTGTTCCTACTGGCTCTCTTTTTGCTTCTTGTGTTGGTGCAGTCGTAGGTCTAGTAGTAACTGTTTTAGTTTTCTTTTCTAGTATCCCTTCTTTATTTGGTGCGTATGTATCTACTTTTTCTGCTACTTTTGGTATTCTTGCTGCTAAAACTTGTGGAGTCTTTTCTGCTGATTCAGGGTCCAATCCAGCTTGTGTTCTAAGTTTTCGTGTTTCTGCTTCAGTTTTACCTTGTGTCAACTTTCTGTTTCTTTCCATCATAGCTGACAAAGCTTTAGGATTACCAATTAAATCTCCATAACCAAGTGTTGCCAAATTCTTTTTCCATGCTGCTTCATTTGCTGATGCTTGTTTAGCTAATGCACCACTGTTGACCAGTTCTTGTAATGCAGACTTACTTTGCAAGCTACGAGTTTGGGTATCTATATTGCCAGCAGTCTCAGGAACGTATCTCTTTATAAAACTGTATGGATTACTGGGATTTATAGCCATCTAAAATACTCCATCCATGCTTGATTACTTAACATTACAAGCCCTCCCAACCTTGAAAATAATTCAGCAAAGGAGAAGCAGATGTAGTACCTCCTCCTGTATTACCTAATCCTCTGTTAAGAACTTGAAGAAATCTTTCGTTAGCTTGATCTGCTCTTTGTCCAGCTAAGTAATCTTGTAACCCAGAAGATGCTGATGCTGCTGCTAAACCTAAGTTACTAGCACCTGGAATATTTTTGACTAGTGGTGTCTGTGCTAACAGTGCATTACTTGCTGCTGCTGGATTTGTATTAGTAAACGTAGGAACTTTATTACCAACTTGTCCACCAGTTAGTGCTTGGTTCATGTTAGCAAGGTTAGCTATGTCACTTTGTCTTGATGTATTAAATAAGTTAAGAGCATCTACTTCTCTGTTTTGTTGATTGTTTTGTGCAAAGATGTTTGCTAACTCAGCATTCTTTCTGTTAAATCCTAGTGGATTTATATCACCACTAGTAGTTCTTTGGTTTGCTTCTATTCCTTTATTAAGAGCATAGTCTCTGTCAGCTTGTCGTCTTGATATATTTCTGTCTACCATTGACTGAGCATCAGCAAGTGAACCAACACTAGGCTTGTACCCAGAGTACAATTGATTCCTCATTTGGGCTAGTAAAGGATTAGTTTCTCCAGCTTCTATGTTACTAGTTTCATATGCACCTTGTAATGATGGCTTTAATGCAGGAGCTACTGAACTTTTTCCTGATTCATAAAAAGAAAATGGTGTACTTTGAGGTCTGTCTAGCCTTTTCTCTCTGTCTTTTTGTGCTTGTATATTCATCTTAGTGGCTTCTAAGTTAGCTTCGTTTTGCTCCTTGCCACCAAAAAAGTCTAATATTGGTCCTAGTATAGCCATTAGAATGCTCCACTTCCTTTAGTTCCTAATCCACGTTCTCTATATCTACCTGATCCTGTTTGTCTTTCTGCTATCGTATCAAGCAAAGAAGCTCCCGGACCTGATACAACTCCTTGTGATCTACCAGCTTCAGATAATGCTGAACCAACATCAAACAACGGTTCTCCTCCTAATGCTCCAGAAATGTCAGAGCCAAGTGACCCTTCACCTTGTTTTATCACATCTTGTCTCTCTTGTACATATGGTTGTATATCGAACAACTCATCACCTAACTTGTAATCTGAAGCAGCAGTTGTGGCTCTATCCCTTATGTCACTTACGTCTTGCCGTCTTCCACCAAGAACTCCTTCACCTATTTCAGATAATCTTTCAAAGCCTTTGTCTCTTTGTTCTCCTAATATACGTGAAGCTGTTTGTCCTCCAGATTTATTTAGATTACCTCTTGCACCATAGTTAGCTAGTGTCTGTGATGCTGTTCCTTGTCGTTCATCTAGTATAGAATTAATTATATTATCATCTAGTGACTTAAATGCATCACCAGTAAATACATCACCAATCTGTGTATTGAATGTATTCTGTCTGTTGAACAGTTCGTCTTGTAGTATTAGATCACCAAGATTACTACCAGCAAATGCATCAGTTACTTGTTGTTGAGTAGCATCTGCTCCAAGTCCTATGTCTCTGTTTAACATTTGTTGTGTTATAATACTGTTGAACTCTTCTTCTGACAGTCCTTCTGGTATTGCTGTCTCTCCTTGAATCCTAGCAATGATATCATTTATTTGTGTTAGTCTATCTTCAGCAGAGTATGGGTCAGCTATTGTAGGTGTTCCTAGTAAGTTTTGGTAATTAGAAATAAATTCGTTAGGAGCACCTTCTTGCTTAGTAGACTCCATTATATCAGCATATAATTGATCTTCTAAGCTTAAATCTGTGTAGTCTATTTTTCCTCGTGAGTCTAGTGGAGTTGGATAGTTACTATATCTAGGGTCAGTTAAGTCTATGTCAGGGTATTGTGCAGTACCTCTAATATTTCCAGCTTGACCAAATAAGTCATTAATATCTTTAGACATATCTGATATGGGATTATCAGAACCAAGATATCCTCTAGTATATCCATCTTTTCCTGTTATATCATAGTTTCCAAGAAGAGAACTGCCAACAGTAAGATCACCATCTTTGTCCATACCAAGCAAACCAATTGCTGCTCCTACTGGGCCTCCTACAAGAAATCCTATTATAGTGGCTATAACTCCTACTAATGCATTAGGGTTACTGTCTTGAAGATCGTCATCTTTTTTTCCTCCTAATAAGGTTGGAGTGTCGATTGATCCAGATATTGTTCCATCATCTGTTTGCATATCACTGTATGCACTAGCATCACCTGTTGATCCTGCCCAATTTCCTCCGAAACCCATGTCAGCCATTATACACCTACATTAAAAACAGATTACGTTCTGCTTCCCTTCTCAACACTAAACCTTTTAGAACTTTTCCACCAGCTTTACGCCACTTTGGAAACTCATTTGATGCCCCTTCTCTGTCATCCCTATTTAATTTAGACCTTAAAGTACTGCTTTGTAAGTTTCCTGATCCTAGATTATATACGAATGATACTAGACTACTGAACTCATTACCATTTAATTCTACTTTTATCAATCTACTCACCGATCTTTCTGCACTGGTAATATCTCTTTTAAGTAACTCGTTAGCTTGTTCCTCTGTAATAGATCCCATAGACATTTTAATAGGTCTGCGATCAAAGCCACGGGTAGAACCATAACCCACAGTAGGCACTCCAGCACTGCACTTATACGGTGACGATCTAAACCCTTCAAAAGTTTTGATAATCTGTAGTCCAGTTTCATTACACTTCATTTTCTCTTTACCATAACAACTATAATTATTAACAATACTATTTCTACTAGATCAGCCCAAGGCACTAACATTCCTGTTGACATTGTTGCCATTACTTTCTCCCTCTAGCTACTGCTCTACCTCCAAACCAGAAGGCGATAACTGCTGCGAAAAGTGCTTTTGTGTCTTCGTCCCAAACGGCATTGAGTGCATCCAATCCAGATACCCCACTGGCAGTGAGTGCGAGATAAGCGGAAACTTCCACGAAACAGAAGAGCAAGAAGAAACAATAGGTAATAACAGGACGAACAGAACCACGTAATCCATCGACCCATTTAACACCAGTAGGTGTTTGCATAGATTTTTGTAGTGCTTCGACTTCTCGTATATCAGCTTCAACATTGACCATCTCTAGTTTCTGTATTGCTAATTCTTTCTGTTGCTTTATCTGTACTTCCATTACCATCAGTTCGTGCTTCTTGTCGCTTCGATCTTGGAAGTAATCCATAACTTTTGGCAGAAAACTTGTTCCAAATCCTAGTAAAGATCCCAGTAGACTTAGCATGATTCATTCCCCTTATTTCTAAATATCTAATAACAGCTATACCCATCATTATTTTTCTAACTTTGCTTCAATCTTATTTACTGTTCGTTCTAATACATCAATACGTGCTAATATTGTAGCAACTTCTCTAGCTCTACGTTCCATTGTTGGTGGGTCCATCATCTTAGCAATAACATTTAACCTTTGATCGTTAGTTCCAATGTTATTTTCTATCGAGTCAGTACGATTATCACTCTTTCGTAGTCTAGATTCTATATCTTTTATCATCTCAGTTAGTCTAGCTATCTGACTTTTAGCAACAGCAGCAGCACCAGCCATTGATACTACTATACCACCAATAGTGAATAACAACTTGATATCTATTGCACCATCCATATTAACAACTCTTACAATTTGATGCTATGAACCACCACAAACCACCGATTACTACAATTATAATCCCAACTTGCCACGTAGCTGTAAAAACTTTATCCCAGAATATTTTGTCTTCGAGCTTCTTTTTAGCAATGTAAGCTTTGGCTTTTTCTTGTTGTTCTTTCTTAGCCTTTACTCTTTCAGCTCGAACTTTCATAATTTCTTCCCAAGTACCATCACCAAACTTATTGTTGATTTGTATGGACAAATTAAGAATAGCACGATCTACTTTCTTCTGTTCTAGTACTTCTGATACTACTGCACTAATAGATGTATCAGAACTATCACCACCAGTTTTATTAGCTATTGCAGATTGCATTGCACTTTGAGGTTTATTCTTAGCATCTTCTACATGTTGAAGTGCTTTGTCTCTGTGATGGAATAAATTGTCTAGATGTCCTGCTATTCCAGAAACATCATCTGCTGTATCTAATGCAGATTTACATAGCTCAATACTCTTCTTAGCTATAGCAAATCCTGCTGCAATTGTTACTGGGTCCATTATCTACCCCACATCTTCTGCCAAAGAAATGTAGACAAATTTCCTTGTTTACGATAAACCCAAAGCATTAAAGAAGAATGCCAAAACCAGTGGTTATATCTACGGCTTGCCATTTGTTAATCCTCTTTGTTTATCTTTTAACTTTTCAACATCTTGTCGAACAGCTTTCACATCTTCTTGTAGTCTTTTTATATTAACACCGTTACTCATTCCTTGTTCTAGACGAGCTTGTATTTTTTCTACTTGTTTTCCCAAATGCTCTATAAGCATAAATTGTTCTCCATCTGCTGGAGGTTGACCTAATTCTCCTCTAGGCCATTTTATTCTAAACTCGTTATTCTTTTCTATATCCACATTCAATGCATTTACATGACTAGTTAAATCTTTTTGTATTAACTTTTCGTTTGTTTCTAATCTGTTTAATCTTTCTACAATTCCAAAGTAACTCCAAACACCAATACAAACAGCAACTACAATACTTAATAAATTCCTTACAGGCATACTTATGTCTGTTTTATCACTAACGGAAATAGGATTTTTATCTGCCATACTATTGTCCTAAGTGTTCAATCGGTAGCCATTTCTCTCCTTGCTTTCCTCCATCGTATTTCTTTAGTTTCAGTTTACCTTGTTTACATTCCCAACGAACACCATGACCCCTGCCTTGAGATCTCATAATCTTTCTTTTTACTTTAAGACATTCGGACATTCCACCTCTTGGAGTGTACTCCTTGAGTTGCCCAGAAATAAACATGTGTAATATCCAACCAGCAAAAACTTTTTCGTTAGCCTTAATGCTGTTGCCAAAACATGTGATACACAAGCAAACCAATAATAATAATTTTGCCATAATCGATATTCCAAATTTCAGAACGACCACCAAACGTATTTTCCCACCAACGTAAAATATTATCCATCATAAATCTCCTACAACCAATCCAATTAGAAGAAGAATAATAGCTCCAGCACTACTCATGATTATAACTTCTAATCTTTTTAACCTTGCTGCAACCATACTATATCTTTCTGCACATACTGCTTCATGGGTTTTCAGATGAGCAGATAACTCTGCCAAATCTTTTGCTATTTGTTCCCCAAATAATTTTTGTTGTGCCATAATTAACTCTCGACCCATCCAGTTGAGTTGTCAGACTGATAAGCACTCTCGTTCCAAACGTAAGTTTTTTCTGGTGGAGAATGGTCACTAGGAATAGTGATTGGTGCTTGCCATAAATTATCTAAATTTAAAGTCCATGATGCGTAAGGTTGTGCAGGAATAAAAGCATTTTTCACTGCATCATATGTATCGCCAATGCCAGCATATTTACCACGAAACTTACTATTGTAACTCGTTTGTTTCCACGTACCCGAACCAATAAGTTTAGCAACGTAGTCTTCTGATTCTGTAGAAAGATCCGTTACATCATCATTAGATATAACGATAACTCTTAGTACAATATTGTTACTGTCTAATTCTGCAAAATGTGCCATTATGCTTGGAACCTATACCTAATAATTACAATTCCTGAACCACCATTTCCACCAATATGTTTGGAAAAATCTCTTTGATTTTTGTAGCCTTCATCGCCACCACCACCGCCTCCAGTATTAGCAGTTCCATTAGCCTGTCCGGCTACATTCCATGTACCTGAGTGTCCACCACCTCCCGAACCACCTTCCCCTCTAGGAGCAGAAGTACTACTTTGATGGTAAGGAGCACCTCCACCTCCACCAGCGTAAGTTACAGAACTACCTGTTATTGAGTTTGCTCGTCCAGCACCCCCAGTACCACCAGTGCCACCAGCACTAGCAGCACCAGCACTTCCGTTAGCTCCACATCCTCCACCACCACCTCCAGCATAATGTGGATGAGATTGAACTCCATTGCCACCATCACCTCCAAAATGTGATGCTCCTCCACTATCAGACTCGTTAGACGCTGCCCCTGATCCACTATTGCAGCCTCCTCCTCCTGACCCACCTTCAGCGGCAAGGGCACTACTATTTGCTCCTGCACCTCCACCACCTCCTTTGGCTGTAACACCAAAACCAGTTGAGTCAGAGCCATTAGTTCCAGTTTCTGATGATGATGATGATGCCTCACCATCACCTCCACCACCGACAACAATTGAATATGCTCCTTTTGTTGCAGTATGCCCTGATTTTTCTTGCATTCCTCCAGAGCCACCACCACCAGATTGATGCCCTTTTCCACCAGAACCACCACCTCCAACAAGCAGTAATTGTATATCAGAATTAACCGTCCCTACTGAGGTTAGATTAAATGTACCAGAACTAGTAAATTTATGAACTTTAAAATCACCATCTGTTGTTACTGCATCCCCACCAGTAGCTTCATTGTAATCTGTTGGAGCTTGCCCTCCACCACCAAATCCTGAGAGTTGATTGACTCCAAGCATTAAGTATCTCCACCAGTATCAGTCGTATAAAAAAGCTGAACCCCTACTAGTCTTGCATCTGAAGCGTATGTATCATTAGTAGTATCGGAAGCATCTCTAAAAACATTAAAAAATGTAACACCGTTATCACTAGCCCCAGATAAAGTAATGTTGCCTGTTGTCGCTGACACCATTAAATCACCAGCAGTTGTAATATTGGCATCTTGTACAGTGACAGCAGTACCCATAGCAGTATCCAATGCTCCACTATCTACAACACACAACCCTTGAATACCCCAGACAACATTACCAGAATTAGAGTTCGAGTTAGTCCAGAAAAATCTAGCCGTAACAGTCGAGGCGTTCCAAGATTTAGGAAAAGAAACATTAAAAGTGGCTACTTCATCTGATGAACCCCCATCAAAGTCAAGCACTGGTACTGTAATATTTGCTGATCCAGAATCAACTGAAGCAATATCAGCAGAAGGAGCATTAACACTTACAGTCATAGCTTGTGCTGGAATCCAAATCGTGTGTAGTCCTCCAGCCATTTTAGCTTCTGTTATGGCATCATCTGCAACTTTTGCTGTTGTGACAGCTAATGCATCAATACCAGCCGAACCGACTAAACCTTTTGAGGGCTGTACTCCTAAAAATGGCATTTTTTACTCCTTAATTAACTAGGCTTCGTAGGCCACGTTGGATTATCAAGATCAGCGTCTTTAGTAATGTCTCGTAACTTCTGGCGATAAGTTTTCCAAGCAGAAGTATCACTATTAGCGTCTTCAAGAATGTTAATTGAGTGGTCTGCTTCAATAATTAAAGGTGCTCGTTTACTACGTAAGTTTAGTTTCTTTCCTTCTACTGCATCAGCATTAGCCGTAGATGTATCGTAGGTTAATTTATTATCTTCAGCTATCCAGTATTGAGAAAGATCTCCTGGTTTTTCAGCAACAAAACCTCCATGAGTAGAAACATGAGCGTTAGCGTCACTTTCACTTGCATAATCTTGATACTTCGTAACAGCTTTATCTACAACTTTTACAACTGCTATATACTTTTCCATATTCTACTCCGTAGTAATATTTATAGAACCTCGATCAAATGTACCACCACTAATTTTAAGTTGCGTAAGCTCTGCACTTAGAGTTTTTGATCCACCACCAAAATACCCATCATTTTCTCCAGCAGTTCCTCCACCACAAGCATGAGAAGCAATCCATGTGTAGTTTGAAGAGTCTTTTAAAACTAAAGTCATTATACCATTTATAGCATCTGCACTGCTTTCTGTTCTTCGAATAGGAAAGCAAGTTGTTAAAGCACTAGTTTCGTGAGATGCACTTCCTAAAACTTTTGTGCCTCCGGCAGTGTAGCCACTTGTTTCGATTCCACCAGAATCTCCAATCTGTATTAACATTACTTCTGTTCCAGCAAAGTCTACCTCTTCAAACAAAATATGAATGCGTTTAGTTCCACTTGCTATACCAGAAAATGTAACGGAAGTTCCAGAAGTTGTTGCCTGTTCTGTTCCGAGAGTTGGGCCACTACTAACAAGGTCTAAAATCCCCTGCACTGTGTCACGTTTCGTATTGTTACTATCCGTAGCATCTCCATACATAATAAGGTCAGATGTAGTAATTGTTACATCTGAATAATCAGCAATTAATGCGTCTTTTGTTAGAGTCCCATCAATTTGATTAGCGGCTATATGGGCTGTATCAATAGACCCATCAGCATAGTGTTGACTATCAATAACATCATTTGAAATTTGACCTCCAGTCAAAGCTGATTCGGCTGGTTGTGTTCCAAGAAAAGGCATTATGTAATCTCCATAATTGATAAAGTTGCATCAATACTTGAGCCAACACTAGCACCAATAGTCATAACGTCTGTTGTTTCTAGTACATATTTTTGTCCTGCAAGAACTTCAAGTGTAGTATCAGCAGGAATACTAACTTCATTTAATAAAGTAACATTTTCATTCGCTGTAGAACCAGAACCAGTTCTGTTTGCTGTGTCACTTGTAATCTTTACCGTTACAGTTCTTGTTGCATTAATTTTATTACACAAAGCTAATCCTAGTACTACTGTAGTTGTGCTTCCAGCTACCGTGTAGATTGTACTGTAAGCTCCACTATCAACTGCAACATCTGCAATCGTGCAGACTTTAAATGTATTTGCCATATTATTTACTCCTTTGGGATACTTCCCCCATTGTTAATCAACCTAAAGCTATTGCCATAGCAACTGAATCAGCACTTGCTGCCGAAGCTGCTGCTGCCGTTGCAGAACTTGCAGCAGCCGTAGCAGAACTAGCTGCTGCTGAAGCACTTGAAGAAGCGTTCGATGCCTGTGTAGATGCCGTTGATGCTGACGTTGAAGCGTTAGATGCTTGAGTACTAGCTGTAGATGCAGAAGTAGAAGCATTACTGGCTTGTGTTGTAGCTGTAGAAGCTTGAGTTGTTGCAGTTGTAGCACTTGCTGCTGCTTTAGTTGCATGGTGTAGAGCACTATAACTACTGCCTGTTACTACTGTATCTTCTACTTCTACTGCCCACCTTTTAGCAGAACCAACGGATAACTGACTACTGGTTCCCATAGCATATGCTTTAGAACTGTAATCCTCATTGTTTATTAGTCCACTAAGAGAAGTAGCCCAACTTTCTGCTAATGCCACATCAGAAAACAAACTCCAATATGTAGAGTTAGCTCCTCTATCAGCTTCAAAAGTACCAGTAGATGCTGAAGTATGTGCTACCAAGCACGTATAAATAGTTCCAGCCGTAGCATCGACATATCTATCGTTAGCTGCAATTGTTGTAGCATTTTGCCAAACACCCTTCATATTATTAATAGTTATGAAGTTGGCAAATACAGCGTCAATCGTATACCAGTTATCGTGTTCCTTTTCGTGCCAAGGAATGGTATCGAAATCTACTAGCTCTAGATTGTAGTTACTAGTTCTAGCCATGAGTTTATTCCTTAAACGTCTATTTCGGTCCCAACAACTTGTACATTTAATGCTTGCATTGTTCTTGTTGCGACAGTGTATGTTACAGTGTCACCAGCAGATAAATAATACTCAAATGGTGCTGGAGCTACTGTTAATAATGCTGTTGCACCTGTTGGAGCAGCGGCTGTTTCTGGATTAACCATTAACGTACTATTAGAATGTAAATACCTGTCAGCAGTCATATTAAGTACTATTGCTACAGCTATTCCATTAACAGTAATCGTTAGATCACCATCAGCATTTGATGCATCTGATCTGCCTGACCACATGATCTTAACTTTAGCTGCTTTAGCTGATGGTACAGTATATACAGTGGTCGTTGCAGCAGTAGCTGTCGTAGCTTCTCCCAGAACTCCAATTTTGTCGGCCATTATTGTCTCCTATTATAGTGTTGCACGTTCAAAAGCGATATCTCTAGGCAAATCACTAGGAGCCACAATATTGTGAAACCTAACTACTGCTTCCTGCACTTCCGATTCAGTCAAGAATCCGTAAAATGCTTTTGCTCCAGCAACACTTGTCCTTTGTTGCAAGGCAGAGATTTCGTTACTAATGATGAGTAGTTGTGCCCTCATCGTGGCCTTGCTGACTTTTACATTATCAGCAGGAAATGTTACATCTACAGTACTAGCCATTATGATCTCCTTGGTGATCCAGTTGAATATGCCATAGTTATTGATACAAACTTCATCGGATTAATAGCATTACCTTCAAATCTTAGTTTCATTATCTTATACTTTGCAGTCCATGCATACAGTTTTTCTAGTCTAGTAGGACGGCCCCCACCATAGAAGTCTCCAAATTCGTCTGCACCGTATCCGGGGGAGTCTCCACCACCAAAAGTCATAGTAAGTGTTGGTTCTAGTTGTTCTGCTTGCCATCCTAACCCATCATCAAATAAAAATCCATCCTCTAACCAAGTTTCTCCACGAAAACTTTTGTCATAATATATATTATCTATGAACATAGAGCAATCAAATCGTTGATCACCTAGTGTATCAAAGTTTATGTACCTACTACCTTTAGTTAAGAATCGTTGACCAGAGTCAGACCAAGGCAATTCCCACACAAAATCAATAGGCATTCCACTATCTTTAACATTTGCTACAGGATTCCATCCATTGTTGTCAGTAAATGTAGTATCATCAGCCCACATTTCCTGATCACCTATGTAGTCTCTACTTAACTCATCTGATTGATTTCCATACAAATATACTTGTGTATCTTTAGTAAAGAATATTCTTTTTAATGCTGATCGACATGCACCTGACCATTCCCAACCAGTAAATTCGTACCATGCTTCTATCTTTAGTGCATCATTCTTCTTGAATATAAACCCACGAGTTTGTGTAGTGTTATCAGCCGAGTTGTTATCAGGAATAAACAGCATGTAATCACTAGCTTGACTGTCGTATATACTAAAAGCTCTATCTTCTAAAGCAGCAGTAGATGTAATGTTGTTTATATCTTTTTGTACTTCTGGATCTATTAGCTGTGAATATCTTTCTGGTTTAATTCCACCTGTAAATAGTGCTCTGTTTACAGATGATACACCTACTTGGTCACAAAACAGAACGTCTTCACCAACAGTTTGGATTGTTCTGTGAGATATAGTTCCATGACTTTCTATTGCATCATCAAATGTCGGTAGATGAACATCATCTGCAAATACTCCTAAAGTTCCCGGCAAAACAGCATCATCGAAGAACACTAAGAGCTTGTCTCGAAAAGATCCTAGACCTTTTATAGTGTTGTCACCTGATGGTACTCTACTTCCTAGAGTTAAAGTGATTGCATCATTTGGAGCATCGTCATTCAAGAATACACCTGATGTATCAGTAGATGATATATGTAGTAGGTCTACATCTGTTGGATCACCAGCCATGACTAGGTATCTACCATGTGCTAAGACGTATCTTGCTATTGGTGTATTTACATTTGATCCTGTAGCTGGATCATTTAGATACTCACACATTAAGTTAGTATCAACAATTAATGGTTTGTTCAATCCATTGGCTATTATTAGTTTACCAGCAAATAAAGTAAAAGATGCAAAGTCAGTAGTAGACCATCCAGACGGATTTCCTGCTAAATTGTTAGCCCAATCATCTGACCATATTTCATATACAGTACCAGTAGCATCTACACGAACTATCTTACCATTTTGTCCTACACATATAATGTTAGCATTGTAGTATTCACAAGCTACGATTCTGTCCAGGTGGTCAGATGTCTCTGCAAACAGTTTTGTTCCATACCTTACAGCATTAGAACCATCAATGTTCCTTTGCATGTTTCTTAGTATTTTAGAATACTTAGTACTTAAATTTAGATCGTTATCAACTACATTCCATCCACCAGAGAAATCACGAATCGTAGCGTCTAACATTACATTAGATCGTTGTATTCGTTTTCTTTCTGGGAATAGGAATGTGTCAACCATTACATTATGTAGGTAATTCTGTGAATGTGAACGAGTTTGGCAGAGATGTAACAGGATCAAGGCTAATAGGAGCAGCAGATAAGTTATTCTTTAGTTGTTTAACTCTACTCTCGAACAGCGACTGAAACTTTTGTGTTGCGTTAGGATTTGTTCCATCATCTTCTAGATAGTCATATACAGATCCTAAGATAATAGCTTGGTCATCAAAGTCTACTGTATCTGTTTCTGTAAAGTCTGCTGGTTTTGTTCTGTAATGTACGATGACATTTCCAGTAGATGCTTTAGGCCATACATGAAACACTTTGTTAGCTAGTGCATCTCTTTCATAATGTATTGGAGATGTTCCAGATAACTCATACGGATTCGTAGTAGAAGCCGATATCACAGTCATTGGTGTATTAGAGTTCTCTGGGAATATAACTCTTATATCATCGAATCTTTTTATCAATGATGTTAAGTCTGTTGTTGGTTGACCGTTTGTACCATCTAAAGCAAATGTACCCCAGTTAGTAAACTGAGGCCACCATGCTTCGTCAAACAGTACATCGAATTTGTGTTGGATCATGTCACCAATCACATCTTCTGCATATATTTGTACACCAGAGCCACTAACCATAGACATTCTGTTAGCCACTTTGGTGATTAACTGTGAGAACGTACTCATATAATCAGTTGAATGGGAGAAATAAGGGGATGCAAATTTCTCCCACCCATCCCTAATTAGCCAGCATAATGAGAAATACCATGCATATTGCTGGTATTTACATTATAGCGTACCTCATAGGTAACACTCCCATTACAAGATGTGTATGGAAGAACTGTACCACGAGGATCACCAGTTGTTGCAGTCTGTGTAGCCGTTGTATCCCCATCAATGAATCTAACATTTTCATCAATGTGTACAGCTAAGTATCCTGCACCATTAGTTCCACCTGTGTCACTAACGAGTTCGATAGCCCCACCAAGAGCAATCTTACCTGTTAACCCATGATCATCAGTACCAGCTACATCACTGTAAGCAGTTCCCAAACTATCAGAAGCACTTATAGATAGAGCCAATCCTGCTACTGCTGTTCCACCAATTTCTAGAGTACAAGCATTTGCACCACTACTATTGGCAATAGCAGACACATAAGACATTCCTACTATGAAGCCTTGTGCATGAGAAGAAGTGAATAATGAAGCATCACTAGCTACAACAACATAATTGCTGTCGATAACATCTCGTCTGACACCTTTCTCTACTCCATCTTCTGTCCAGCTAATAATGTTTCTAGCTGTGTAAGGCATGCCAAGTACATCAGACCAACCAAGATCCATTGTATCACTAGCAGCACCAGATGCTATAGCAAGTGAGTCTACGAACTTAAATGCTTTTTTACCATAAATAGGACTCGTACCACTAAGAGTCAGACTTTCTTTCATAATCTGTCCTAAGTAGTCTCTTCCTGTTATAGTACACACATGGTTAGATCCAGATGAACCTACAGCAGTTAACACTCTGCCATATGGTGCATCAATCATGCCTGATGTAGTAGTCAACGATGTAGAACTTCCATCGAATGTGTTTTTGAAATCAGCACTTGTGTAGGAGGTATCACTGTTAGTTGCACTAACTCCATCAAAAATGCCATCAGCGTCAAGTGCAGCAGGTGCTCCAAGTGACACTATGTGAACTCCACCCCATACATCAGCAGCAAATTCCATACTTGGAACATACTGAGAAATATTACGAGGGAAGTAATCTTGTACGACTTTAGACATATTTATACTCCATCATCTCCAGTCTGTTGAACAGAAGGACGAGTTTTACGACCACGACTTGTTTTTTGCTCTGATCTAGATTTCAATGAAGCAGTAGCTGTTGTACCTACAACGTCACCACTATCCATGTCTACTAGCTCGGGAGGTCTATCAAATCCCAATCGTTCCATCTCACCTTGTGTTCTTATTCTAATAGACGATCCAGTGGGAAAGTATACCATCCAGCCAGCATCTTCTTGTACGGTTTCATTTTCAAACCCACCTATAGGTTTTCCTTTGTCATCGACAAGTTGCTTTGTAATAGTTCTATCCACTTTACCATCCAACTTATGTACTTCGTAACGAGGTCTTATTGTACTCATCCCCTTATCCTTTCAATATTACTCGTTAATTAATACAGCATGTGTACGAAAAGCTTTCCATAAACACCACTGACCTTGCCACACGATACGCCGACCATGAGCATCAATCGTCCAAGGGGCGACTAATTCTTTGATCTTCATGTTTACGTGCTTGAGGATGTGCAAACGGATGTACTTGCTGTTGACAAAGTATGCCTTGTTTACAGGACAATCTTCATCATAAAGCATTGGAATTGCTTGATGTTTTACACCAGCAAACCCAAGATCCATCATCTTTTTACCAGAGTTACTTTCTGATAAATTGATAACAACCTTGTCTCGTACTGCCGTTCTATAGTGTCTATACAAGTTACGACCTGTAAGAATAACATCAGGCTTATCACCTTTCAGTGTTAAGTCCATGAGGATATCATCAAAAGCTTCTTCGATATTCGTACTATCTAAGTTGCCATTGAAGTCGTAAGCAGAAGTACGCCACTGAGTTTCTGATGCACGATTGATATTACCAACCGTTCCTGTCGTTGGATCATCAGGAATCAAAGTTGTAATTCCATTAGGATCTGTTCCAGAACTAGCACCATAAAGATATGAAGAGAATTTCTCTTTGATAGACTCTTCAAGGACATCCATCTTAGCTTTCATAAGCTTGAAGATTTCAGCCGTTCCTCGGTTCTCGTCTTCTTCTTGATCGGAAATAACTACTGAACCAGCTACCCTTGACCAGTTATACGTTACCGTATCGAATTCACTGGTTTGAGCAATTGGTAATTCATCATAATACTCGTATGACGAAATGTTAGGGTTACGTCCAAGTGTTAAAGGATTGGTAATCTCGTGACCACCATCCTCGAACTCTACTCTATTGTTAGCAAAAGCCCAAGCCATCAAAGCGTTAGATTTGATTGAAGCCATTATAAGCTTTTTACGTGAACGAGTTAGAGTAGAGTTAAGTACAGTTGCAATTGGTGTCGATGCCATTGCTTACTCCTTAATCTAGTTATAATTCATTCCAGCATCAGCCATAGATTGTTTGATTATATCATCCATAGATGTGCCAACATCAGCAATTGTTTCAGTATCCGTTACATTAGTAGCTGGTATGCCACCTGTTGGAACTGTTGATTGCGTATTTCCTGCAACTGGAGTTTGTTTTCTAGCAGTTTCTTCTTGCTGTAAAACTTCCAGCGGTTTGTTAAAATCTAGATTTTTCTCTAGATAGAAACTTTTCAGTTTGAAATACGCAGCTTCCGGTGACAAACTATTATCGGATTCAAGAAGCCGGGCTAGAGAGTTCTCGTGCGGTTGAGCATCTGGATACTTGCTGATAAATCCGTCATAGATTTGTTGAGCTTGATCCAAATTCTGTTGTGCATCGATCTTCTCTTGTTGTTCTTGTACTAGAGGCGATACAGCCTCATTTATCATGCCTTTAATAGATGCCATATCAGTAGCACCTGTAAGACCTTCTACATTATGGCCCAAGGACTGTGCTTGAGTCAACATATATTTCACTGTTTCTACAGGGTTTTCTTTAAATGCAGCCATCATTTGTACACCAGTAGTAACTTCGTCTGGTGTTAAGTTATATTGTGCTCCAGCATTTCCAGCATCATTAATAGCTTGAAGTTGTCCTTCTAACTCTTGTACTCTATTGGTTGCTTGCTGTACTTCGTGTTTAGCACGTTGAGCTTGTTCATAAAATCTACGTTCTTTACCTCCAGAAGCTATTACATTTCCTTGAGCATCTACTAAATCTTGAGGGCCACGAGTTTGTTGCTCTCCAGACTTAGCTTCATTGCTTTGGCCAATAACTTCTCCTGTGTTGTTCGTTTGTGCAGTTTCGATAACATCTGCTGCCGTTTGATCATTTGAGTCTTCCTGTGTTGTAGTGGCTTCCTCACTTGATCCTCCTTCTCCTATAGCATTTAATATCTCATCGTCTGTGCTTAATTCTTCTGACATAGTTCATCCCCTTATTGTACTGGTGGTTGTGGTTGACTTGGTTGTTGTTGTTGTTGCATAGCAGCTTGTAATGCTTTTTGTGGTGGAACTCCTGATTGTATTGCTTGTACTACTTGTTGTTTAGCTTCTGGTGGCATCTGACTTAACATTTGTTGCAGTTGATCTGGACTTTGTGTTCCCACTTGTGGTTGTTGTGGTTGTCCTCCAGCACCTTGTTGTTGCTGTTGTTGTTCTTGTTGTTGTTTTTGATCTACAGCTTTTAGTATTGCATCAAAGTCTTCTTCTCTTATAGTTACTTCATCAAAGGCTTCTTGCATTACTTCTAGCATTACTTTTAGTACTGGACCCGGAGCAGCATTAACAAATTGACCTAGCACTTGTCCTAGTTCTAAGGCTTCCTCTTTCTTCGCCTGTGACGTAGGTTTCTTTGTGCTTCCTCCGATGACTTTGACTGAGAACGAGCTTCTGATTTCTTCGGGACTGAGGTTTTGCCAGACTTCTCTGGCTTCTTCTCCAATGAGGTTAACGACTGTTTGGGTTTCCATATATTGGAGACAGAGTTGAGCAATTCCCCAATATATTTGACCAATCCAATCTTCAATTTGATCAGACTTTTCATCCACACGCATATTACTTGCTGACACGTTTGCTTGAACTGCATCATTCGTTGTATTAGACTTAAATTGTCCTCCACGTAGCACCTCCCCTACACTAGATATACGATCAATAGCTCTGTACTTTCCTTCTTTATCAAACAATTCCTTAAATTGCAATGATGGTGGAACAACAGAACCAATCACATCAGTTAGTTTCATCTCTGGTGGAATGTTAATGCCTCTAGCCGTACCATCATCTCCATTAAGTACTGCTTCTGCATCTTCTCTTTCTACTAAGTTCTTGTTGTAGAATATATTTCTTCTAGCCCAACGTCTTGCTCTACGTTCTTCATCTGTAATTTCATTGATAGCATCTTGTTGGTCTAGGTAATATGTAACTTCACCTTTAGTTAGTGGTCCTGATGGGCCATCGTGAAAGTATAAAGGATATATAGGAAAGAATGTGTCTAATTGTAACGGATCATCCCATACCCATATAGGCCATGACCAATCTTTAGCATTAAACATTAACACTCTTCTTGTTACTCGATCCCATACAAATCGAACTTCTGTCATCTTAGCTCTGTTGTATGACTCTTCATCATCAAAGCCAAAGTTAGATGCCTTAGAATCTGGTTCGTATATAGAAAAGTTTTCACTCTCATCATGTCCAGAGTCATCATCACCTATTGCCATCTTCATTACATGAGTAGGTTCATAGATAGATCTATAGTCTTTGCCTGTTTTGTTTGCATACTTAGCTAATATAAATTCAGTAGGCAACCAATCACGAATCATAATCCAGTTGGCATCTGATAGATCAACTTCTTTTGAGTTAGGATCTATAGCTACATCAAATGGAGAACGTACTTTGACTGTTGGTCCTGATGGTTGCAGTATATCTATACCACGTTCTAGTGCATCTATTTTACCTTCAACTTCTCTAATCTTTTGTGGAGACTTAGCTTTATCTAGTTGGTTAGATAATTTAGTTAGGTCTTCTAAAGCTTGCTCACTGCTATCTGTTTTATGTACCCAGTTAATTTCAACCCATGATCTGTTTGTAAGAAGAGAAGTGACAACACATCGTTTAGCTTTAGGCTTCAGATTAATTCCAGGTGATGCCTTTCTACCACCAATAACATTTACAAGTCTTTCTAGTATTGTAGCAAATCGTTTGTTGCCTTCAGTTGTAGATGTAAATTCTGCTTCTGGGTTTCTAGCATACAGTGCTGGTATCATTGTTGTTACGTTAGAGAACACAACATTTTCTGTCTCTGTTATGTTATTGTTTAGTCTTTGATTACCTATAAGATTTCCAGCAGCATGTTCAGTAGGCAGTCGATGTTTTGTTTGGTCATTATCAAAGTAACGAATAGCTTCTTCCCAAGCATCAGTAATATCACTGTTTATTTTTTCTGCTTGTTTAAGTCTAGACTTCCATAGTTTACCAGCAGCTTTTGCTACAGGTATTTTAGACTCACCTACTATTTGATAAGATGGTTGTCGTTTCTTTGGTTTTTTGTTTGAGCCACCTAAAGATTTGTCGATGTTAGTTTCAACGTCTTCGGGAATATAATCGTCAGCCATTATCTATTTCCTTTAAACAATAAGTTTAGTGCTTTGTCTTCCATTGGTTCAGATGAGTATGAAGGTTCTACAGACTTTCCTTGTGTTATTGTAGAAATAGAATCACTACCTCCAGAAGATGTAGGAGCTTTGTTTAATGATGCTCTGGCACGTTTGACTGCAAACTCTGGGTCTACTCCGAGATTTACTAACTTTCTTACGGCATCAACAAATCGTTTCTTTAGATCTGGAGATCCTTCTAGTTGTTGTACAGTGTCTTTATATATTTGTCTAACATCATTAATGTTGTCTCTTGCTATTGGAGTTTTATCTATTGGTTGTCCTGTTCTTTGTTGTCTAAGTGATGCTTGTTTTGCTGCTTGAGAGTCTGCTACAGATTGTGCTTGTGCTTTAGCTTTTGGATTTATTGAGGCAGTTAATCTATCTAATAATTCTCGTGACTTCTCTGGTTGAGGAAGTTGTCTTGCCATAGATTCGGCAGATATGTCTAAAGTTCCTCTACCCATTTTTGCAGATTTTCTTCCTACATCTGATCTTATAGCATCAAGTAATCTTCTTGAAGTAGCCATTTCTTTTCCAGATACTTTGCCTTCTTTAGCGTACTTAGAAAACAATGCTTCTAGATTCTTTAAATTAGGGTCTGGTACATTTAATGCTTCTGGATCTAGTCCTGCTTGAGAATACTTTTGTTTTCCATATACATTTCCAATGTCAGTATCAACATCTCTTGCTTTGGCTACTTGTTTTGCTATGCCTTCTTTTCCTTTTTCTGTGTAGTAAGCAGGGTTTCCTTTTCCTTCTATAATTTTTCTTACTCGTGCAACATCTTCATCAAAAGCTTTGCCTTCTAAATCTAAAGGCTGATCAGATCTTTTTCTTTCTGGAATTTTTCTTGCTTCTATTCCACGTTCTGTTGTTGACACGTAGTTGTCAATTGGTTTTCTTGCAGCTTGTAATCTATCTATTTCTTTTAATTGCTCTGCATCCATTTCTTCGGGATACTTAGTATCAGGATCTAATGCCTCTGTATCATCTGCTTTTGCTTCTGCTATTTTTTCTGCTTTGTCTTCTTTAAAAGCTTGTTGTCGTCCAGTAAGCTTTTTTTCTGGCAATCCCATAATTAGTTCATCAGTAGCAGCATCATAAGTACTTGGTTCAGCATCTATTTCTGGTGTAGGAGATTTAGCAGCAGCACCTTTTGGTTTTCCTACATTATCTGGAAGTTTTCCTGATCGTCGTAGTAAAGCCATAATTACTGGCATTATTTGTGAAGCATTAGCCATAACGATGATTCCTATGCTGTTCTACAATATCTCGTTCACCCCATCTTCGCCATCCTAATTCGTGTGGTCGGCTAGGAGTTATAAGAGTACTAACAGATGGACGATGAGATAGCATATATTTAATTGTGTCCATTGCATGGTCATCTCTATCTACAGGTTGATCTAGTATTTCGCCTCTAGGGTCACGCTTCCAATAATACCCTGTAAACTCATTTATAACAAATTCTAATTTATCTGATACATATATATAAGGAGAACTAAATACACCAGTAATAGGATTTTGATGGTTACGTTGTGGTATTAAATATTGTGACACTTTAACAATACCATTGCTTATATCATTGTTTCCTCGTGTAGTATAGATGCCATCTTCTAAAAACATTTCTGATATAGATCTACCTACTGTACGTTTGCCAGAACCTTTACGTCTAAATATATCTGGATCAGCTAGTACTTGATTATTTCCTTCTATATTATATTCTGTACGACATTCTTTTATCTTTAGTATCTGCATGTCTAGTGCAACTTCTTTTTGGTATCCACCATCCATCAGAAACACATTACCTAAGTCATCTACAAAACCACAGAGATAGCAATATGGAACAGCTAGTCCATAATCATATCCTTCTAGGTATTGCATGTTAGCTCCAGATGCTACTAACTTTTTGTAGTACTCTTTTATACTATGATGAGACATGACATGAACTGATTCAGAGAAGTCAGGATATACTAAACCTTCATACGATGCCCACTCTCCCATTAGAAATCTACTTCTCATTTGTCCATGATAAGATGCTTCTAGTGTTTTAATAAAGTCAGGCTCTAAGTTATCTTTGTTTTCGTATGTGCTACCTTCGAATAAGTCTATGATAGGTAATGGCATTTTATCTTCATCTAATATCATTTTACCATTTTCACTTGTCTCACACATTAGTCGTTCATTGATTACACCACGATCTAAATCATGTAATGGTTTTACTAATTCTCTATATACCCAGTTACGTGTAGGGTTACATGTAATCATTACCCAACGTGGACCTGTCTTTGGCATACTAGGGTCATCACCTTGGTATGGAGTCATACCTCTTAATCTGCCTAACAAGTCTAGCAAATCTTTGTGAACAATTTCTGGATCTTCGATTTGATCGACAATAACAAAGTCATAAGTCGCTGATAACAAGTTACTCGTTGTAGCGTCATTTGCATTCTTCCCCTGCTGTGCAATGTAACGAAAGTTGATCGTCGAGCCATTTGTCAGGGTACATGTGTTCGATCCGTTAGCACTCTTAGGAAATGATTGTATCCAATCAGGTGGACACCATTTCAAGAATTCTTTACGGAGCGTATCGTTTAATTTAGGATATGTTGATCGAGCTAATAAAGCGTTACATCCGGGATAGTCTTTTGCAAGCTCGACAGCTTTGATACAGACATTAGCTGTCTTACCATTTGCAAATCCACCACCGTATAACTGAATCTTAGCACGAGATTTCTGAAAACGATCTTGAAGACTGCCTTCGTATAAACGAAAGGTAGCCATCAAACTTTATTCGTTACAGCCCAATCAGTGTTGGCTGATGTGCCAGTAGCAACATAATTTGCATCTGCTGCTAAGTCAGTGACAATCTCACCAACATAACTTGGAGTTGTTGTTCCACTAGCTGCTGATACTGTTTGGTTGACAGAGCTAAGTTTATTCTCAATACCACTGCCTACTGTTCCACCACCATTACCACTAAGTTCTACTACTGTTGCCATTACATTACTCCTTCGGGTACTAAATCAATTGTTGGTATGTTTTGGTCTTCTCTTTTTATGTACTCTATTTTGAGTCCACCTTCTACTTTATGTCTATGCTCTACTATATCTGCTGGACGATGACCAGCCCTATCAAGAATATTATTTGCTGCCATCATCCTTGTGTTAATACCAACTTCTTTATTGTTCATTGTATTAATTACTACATCTGCTGCTGATTTACTTTGATCAACAAACATATCACGTACTGACATTATATCACTATTAGTAATAGACTCTACTAATGAATTCTGTAACTCACTGTAACCTTTTGTCATCTTTATAGATTGTATTTGTTCTATTGGCAGATTAACAATGTTAGCTATATCTGTGTCACTTATGCCAAACATTGCATAACATAGTATAACACTAAGGGTATTCATTTGGTCAGGTGGGACAGGGAGATCGGTGATTCTCTTACGGCTTGCTACGATCTCTCTTTGTATGTCACTTGTATTAGGTACTTCGACTAGTTGGTCAGAGTCGTCCACTAATGCTGCTCCAGTTAGTGGATTAATTTTTGTACCATCAGCAAGCACAAGTGGTTCTGTCCCAATAGGTAATGGCATTATTTATGATTGCCTTCCTTGCTGTAAAAGTCTCATAAATATTGGCACTAGTTGGTTGAGAGCGTTGTTTCTTTCTACTGCTTTATTTCTTGCGTTAGGGTCTGGAGGGTTAACACTACTAGCAGATAGTGGAGGTGGATCAGTAAGATCTGCAATTAAATCTTGTAGTAGATTGCCACCTTGTCCTTCACTCATTCCCGGCAAATTAGGTGCTCCCGGTACTTGACCAATTCTTCGTACAACTTGTGGTTCTGCTGGAGGTGCAAAAGTATCTGGTTGGTTTCTAGCTTGATCCATAGCACTAGCTTGAGTATCAACTTGTGGAGGAGGAGGTGTTTGTTCTGAAGAAGTATTTGCTGTTTGTTGTTTTCGTGGCACAGGCATATCTTCGTTACTACCACCAAAAAAGTTTTTGAATTGTTCTAGCAAGGAGGGTCCACTAGCTCTGTCAGCATTCATAGCTTCTTCTATATTTGCTCCAAATATAGAAGTACCATCTGGTGTTTCATATCCTTTTTCGGGAGTAGGCAAGGCTCCTCTTGATGCTATATTATCTGGATATTCCATTGGTTTTCTAGGAGCAACAACACCAGCAAGTCTTCTGTTACTATCACTACCTATTCCAATATCTGATCCAACATCTCCACCTACGGATGCCATATCAAGTGCATCAGGAGCCATATTGTCATCATCAAATCCAGTACCGTAATTAATATCTATATTATCATCAGCATCATCTAGTACATCATCCATTCCCATGTCAGGTGCAATACCAGCTTCAATTAATCTTTGAGCATCTTCTGCTCTAATTCTGCCATCACCTCTTGTCATTGGTGGAATAGCTGGCCTACCTACTAATTGCCCAAGAAAGCTATCTATACTTCTTCCTAATGGATTGATTTTATTACCAGCATCATCCATTCCTATTACATCATCTTTACTACCAGAAAGTGTTTGTCCTTTAGCTCTAGCTGCTTGTTGTGCAGCAGCTAATCCTTCTGGAGTATAATCAAAGTTTTGTCCACCAACACTAGGCATATCTACCTCCTTTGTTTGGTTTTGGTTTTCTTTTAGATAATGCATCTACCATTGGAGAAGGTTTCTTTGCATCATTTTTTGGTGGTCTACCTTTTTGGCTACCATATGTTCCGATTCCTTGGGGCATTAGCAATTCCATTTTCTGAGTGATTTGTTGATACGACTGTTAGGATCATTAGCAGTTTTGGCAGAAGTCAATTTCTTTTTCATTCCACCCATTCTAGCACAGAAAGAATTTTTTCTTGGTCCACCTTCTGGTTGAGGAGCTTTTAGTGTGCCACCTTTATAACTATCACGACCTTTTTGATTAAGGCCACCAGAAGGATTTTTACCTTCTTTACGTTGCCAAGCAGGAGTTTTTTTCTTTCTGTTTGCTAGAGCTTTTACTACTTCAGACATTGGTTAGTCTAACTTACCACCACCACCATTGCCAGAAGCATCAGTAGCATAAGTAATAGTACCACTGCCATTTGTAGGAGCACGATTAATTTGATCACCACTCATTACTACTTCTTCTTGTAAACTAGTAACATCTGCTGATGTAACTGCTCGTGCTGTATTAGCATTTGCATCATCTTTGTCAGAGTCTAATACACCACCCATAATTTCTTTAGCAGCTATAGTTCTTACACCACCTTGTACGTTTGCTGATGCATTAGCTTCAGCCGTAAGTTGTGATATAGTAACTCCTGCACTCGAAGAAGGAGATGAATCTGTTAATAGAGTAGATACAATCTCACCAAACTCACGCATACCTTTCTTACGTAATATTCTCATAAGATGATATCTGTTAGGAGATCTACCTGATTGTAACTCATACGTACCACCAGTTCCGGGGCCGTATGCTGTGTTTGTCCAGAATTCTGCACTAGTTGCCATCGCTCTTGTTCCTTGTTTTGCTAAATGGTTGGAGTGTTATTACTATTATAGTATTATACTTTATCTTCCCCGTGTTGTTGTCTGTTGAGATATCATGTTACGAACCTCTAGTCAACCATATAACGAGCAACGCAGTTGCTCGACTGCATCTCTACTTAACCTTACATAACACTATAATACTGTAACACACTGAAACTATTACCCTAACGGTGTTTTTGTAAATGGGGGTGATGATAGATCTGTATATACACTGAGGCAATAATACAACACCCCCCACTTTGGAAATGGCGGGGGTACTAAATAACAGACACATGGGGTGGTGAAACAAATCCTTGTTGTGGCACACGTTGTACCAAGTGCTTCTACTATTGTGTAATTATTTTTTATAACTTAACTTTAGGAGAACTATCGTGAATAACCCAATAGTAGTAGACATTGTTGTAAGCATAGAGAAGAATCAATACGGTACATACACATATACTGTAACGGCTGACAACTGGACTCGTAAGCATACTCGACTTGCTGCATATGCTGATGAGAAGACAGCCAAGCAAATGGCTAATAACTTTGCTAAGATCTTTGCCAAGAAAGTTAAAGAGATTAACGAAGGTGTGGTTGGTAAGTATAGAATCATGCAAGCATTTATTGACAATGGAGACTTTAACACCAAGGTCAAGTTAGATACAAACCTTGGAGCATACTAACACAAGATGCAAGGTGGAGTGTAAAAGCTCCACCTTTATTCTTTTTTACTGGTAAAACTTACCTCGTCATCGTCATTTACGTTACAATAGTGACTATTACTAGCTAATATGGTCTAGTTTATGTGTATTAACAATCTCGTACTCGTTATTCACATCGTCTAGCTCTTACATCTAGTAATATCAATCACTTAGTACATATAGTACGTATTTAGTAGTTATATAATAGTATAGCAAGTATTAGCACTTGTTGGTTGGATATCGTGGTTAGACTTGTTGGTTTGTCATTTAGTTGTACCAATTGTCACCCTTGTGTCTAACGCTTTACTGTGTGCTTCTACTTGTTTTTGATTTTTTTAGTAACTTAAAGGAATATAAGACAATGAAAATAACAAGAACAGTATCATTAATAGATTGGTCTTCAATTAATTATTTTAGTAACCCAAGTAAATCTGATGAATTATATCTAGCTGCAATTAACATAGAGCTAGATGAAGATGACAATGATTATTTAGACAAGAAACTTGATCTTCAGCAGAGATTGGGTAAACACGACCACTATGATGACAGACAACCTATTCGTATTACAGGAGTAGAAAGAACCAAAGCAGAAGCTTTGAGTTGGATCAATGCAACACTAGCAATGATCAGTTTATATGCAGATAAACATGGACCAAATACATTCTGGAAGTTACGTGATAATCCAAGATCTGCAAAGGATGCACTAGATAGAGATCCAGACTCATTCGTATGTCCAGATGAATATGAGGTGTGAAATGAGAAACTTTGGCAAGGCGACAGTAATGGTGCTAGCTGGATTAGGATTCTATACAGCACTATTCTTATTTATGCATGCAGTAATACTAGGTCTAAAGGTTGCTGGTTGGGCTTAAATGGGTAGAGCTTCTGTGTGTTTGTAATAACTTTGTAAAATAGGAGGTAAACAATGCAAGACAATGAAGAAGGTATCGACTTTGTTAGATATTGTATATTTGTACGTGCAATTGACAATGAGAAACTGCAACAGAAATTGCAGAACAAAAAGCTATCATGGATAGAAGAATATAATCGTACTGCAACATGTGTAAAGAAAGTACGTAAGCCTATCACTGACAAGCAGATATTACGACTCGTAGATAAATACGAGGATCTAGGATTTGATGATTTACCATCATGGTTACAGACTCAATTACGAGTTCGTAAGCTAGATGTTAAACCTCGACCTCCCACCGAGATAGAGATGTGGGAGACAAACAGCGATGCAAGAGAACATCGTATCTTAAACAATGAATTAACAATAAAAGATTTTATGGATCATTACACAGGTAAAAGGAGTTATGAATATGTTTAACGTAAATGAATATGTAAACGAACTACAAGTAGATAAGGACGATGAAGACTTAAAACAAGTAAAAGATCTCATCGAACTCAAACATCTAATATATGGTGATGGATGGACTGTACGACAATCATGTTACAACGAGGCATTCGGTATGTTATCTCACCTCAAGTATATAGGTGGCACATTACTAGAGAATGCAGAACGTAGAGTTAATACACTAGATAGAAGCCTTATATCAGATACATTCAATGTATCATGGGCTACTAAAGGTGCAGTCAACAGTGATCAAAACAGGGAAGATGAAGAAATACCTGATGATCAGCAAATAGATGATCAAAAGACTTTCATAGATCAACTAAAATATCGTATGCGTGTATGTGCTATATCATATGTATTACATGTACAAGAACATGATGATATTAGTAAAGATCTTAATCAACTAAGCTTCAGTGCTATACAGTCTAGAGCTTCAGCCAATAGAGCAAAGCGTACTGGCACTAACGGCTAGTCAATATAAATATATGTAGATAGTGATGATGAATGTCATTGCTATCTACATTTTTTATTCCGGTAGATCTACCCTCGTCATCGAGGTCAAATTAAAGGTAAAAACATGACAAAATCTAATCAAGATAACTTCCTTGACGAACTAGAACGGTTATGTGGAAGATATAGTAGTAGAGGTATGTGGGAATGGAGAATAGGATCTGAAGATCGTGATGGTATTCATTTCAAATACTTCTTCGTTGATGTAGAAGATACAGAATGAGAGGATACAATGCTAACAAGATCTCAATATACCTACATAAAAGATTCGATCATTAACGATCCAGATCTAGAACTAAAACAAATTAGATTCTTAATGGGAATGTTATTCGTATACTTTAAACGTGACATGCAAAACTTTAACCAAAAGAGATGGCTAAGTGGTTTTAGCGTAGAACAAATAAAACAAATCAAGGAGTGTATCGATAATGACACAGGTCATACCTTTGAAAATCCATATACAAAGTCCAATACGTGACTTACGTGTTAGTAAACATGAAACATACATAGCTGATTGTAATTCTTGGCGTGTATGGCTTACAGCTAATCGAGACTTTACACTAGGCACATTTATACAATTATGTCCTAATGGCGTTATCAATCGTGTAACATTACATGCCGATGGCACTGACAGTATATTTAGGATCGATTCTGATGACACATAGAAATACACCACTCGATATATGGAAACATATCGATATGAAAAACGGAAATAAAGATCAATGTTGGACATGGAAAGGAAAAGTTAATGGAAAAGACGGACGTCCATACTATACTATTGACGGAAAACGTAGACCAAGTTACATCATCACGCTCGAAGCGTTCACAGGCGAAAGTGCGAAAGGTCGTGTTGCTAGGCATAATTGTGACAACCCTATCTGTTGTAATCCTCACCATCTTGTATGGGGTAGTAAACAAGATAACTCTAACGACATGAAAGAACGAGAAAGACACGGACTACCTAAGACTGTTGTACGTTCTATAAGAAAATTACTCGATGAAGGACGAACACAACAAGAAATTGCCAGATTGTATGGTGTATCTAGGGAATGTGTCTCTAGTATTAGTACAAATAGGAGAAAATAAACATGCATAAATATACAGTTGAAGATAATAAACTGACTATAGTGGCAACACAAATTAGTGTTGAATGGAATGATAATCCCGAGATGGTCAGGCTTGATGCTGAAATGCCAAGTGATCTACAAGAATTATTTGATCAATGGTTAAGTGCCATTGAGCATGAACGTAATGTGGGAATTAAATAATGCTTGACAAATGGAAAATGCTACTCGTAGTATGAGTTTCTTCTCCTTTTGTTAATGATTATAACCTCCCTAACCCCCTGTAGATAATTGCAGGGGGATTTTTTGTGAAAGGAAGGAGAAATGGAAACTTATCTACTAATAATGATGATAATCAACATAGTTTTATACCTTGAACAGCTAACTTGACACACACTAGCTGTATGGTTAGAGTGTTTGTGTGCATCAATAAAGATGTAGGAGAAATAAAATGAATAACATAATACCAATTAATAATCGTCGTGCAGAAAACTACTTCCCCCAAGAATCTGAATTATATTTCGATACATGGGAAAGACCCTGTTACTTCAAAGGAAAAGATGACACATTCTATATGGATGAAGATCATAAGCATATAGTTAGAATGTATGATGACAAACCATTGTCATTAGGTGTAGTTGGTAAGAACTACAACAAATTATCTAATGAAAAGCTGTGTAAAAGCATAGAAGAAACTTTTGTGGAGGCATTGACCGATGAAGAATTGCGAGGAGTCGATGTCAAAGATACAGTATCATATCATGGAGGTCTTAGCATCCGGCAATACATATTCCCAAATATTAGAGCAGACATTCAGTCCAGAAATAGCGATGTCGCATTTCGAACTATCATTGTTAATGGGTATGATGGCTCATCCAGCTTCAAGCTTTACAACGGAGCCATCGACTTCTTCTGTTCGAATGGAATGGTTACAGGAATATACGATATGATCGTGAAGAAACACACAAAAGGTCTACAAATACCAAGACTAATAGACAAAGTAAAAACATCTATCGATATATTCTACAAACAAGCAGAGCAATGGCAACACTGGGTTGGCAAAACAATAACCGATGAAGAAGCTCAAGAGTGTTACGAATCATTTCCTAATGCATCAGATAAAATGGTAGCAAAACTAATGAGACAATTCCACATTGAATCGTTGTCACATGGTCGTACTGTGTGGGCTTTGTATTCAGCAGCTACTTTCTATTCAAGTCATTCGGCTGGTGAGTTTGCTACTCGTGAGACAGGACAAGATCATACTGCATCAACTCTCCTTAATAGAGAGAGACAAGTAAGGTCGTGGGTAGAGACTGATCGGTTTGTAAGTATAGCAGCATAGGAGGGAGAACATGACAAATAAAAAAGTAGGAGATGTAGTACGAAAGCGTTTAATATACGATAAGCTAGACACTATGTACGAGCTATGTACTGTAGTAAGTGTGGACGTAGATGCAAACGTAATCAGTATAAGTGATTCTATTGGGGACGTAATGTCAGTTGATCCTGACGATTATGAAATCGTATCGGAACTTACAAAACGAGACGAACATTATGAAGCATGGGATTTACACAGAGATATTGCAGTAGCATTTGAAAAGGCAATCAAAGAACTTAGAAGTTCAGATTTAATTAAAGACAAGAGAATAGCTTTATCAATAAATGCAGTTAACAGAGCAGAAGATGTGACACTGTGCATAAATTGTGGAGTGCAAATTGAATACGAAGACATGGTTATGACTGATGATCTTAGTAAGTCTGCAAAGATAGCACATAGAAGGTTTGTAGAAAACTATGAGATGTCAGGCGATCATCATGCAATTACTCCTACTATATTAAAGGAGGTATAAATGAAGCAACAAGATTTATCTATGTCGTTATTAAATTTAGATAGTGGTGTAAAAGATGCACTTATGAAAGAAGTTAGTATACTTTCTAGTTCATTCAAAGCATCCGATAATGAATCTAATGTAGATGCACAAGCCAAATACAATGTGAATAGTAAGATGGTACTCATGGCATTCACAAGAAAATTATCTAGTGAGTACAAAAAATTGTATGACACAACAAAAGCTGAATTAGATTCAGCACTAATAAAGATGGATGTTGATGTATCATCTATGGCTGGTACAACTAAAGTTATTTACGAACATGATGGCTTTCAATTTACAAAGAAGGAGAACATGGCTAGTACTTCTTGCTCTGTTACTGACTTAAAGATTGAGTTGGCAAAGGCTGGTGTAAGTAATGAACTAATCGATGCAGCCGAGAAAGCTGCACGTAAAGAAAGAAAAGGCAACGTATACTATGATATAAGTGTCGTTGACTAGGAGAAGACAAATGTTAGGCAAAATATATGAATACTTAGATGCACTAAGAGATGGCGATGTTGATTTGTACACTGCCCCAAATAAGGTGGCTAAAGAATTTAGAATAACTACAACTATGGCTGGTGCTATTGTATCTCAATGGATAAAGGATAATAATAATGAAAGGTGATACTGCTATAGCTCTCAATGATATCAGTAAGATGACTGATGAAGAGATAGATGCAATCATATTCAATATACGTGAAAGACGTATGAGACCAGTAAGAGTGTACGAAGAGATGACACTCATGCAAGCAGCAGCTAGGCGTGACCAACTAGAAACACAACTAGCTAGACAACTTGAAATGTTTAATAAAGAACTAGGTAGGGTAGATCGTGCTATCGATAAGATAGAACAAAGAAGTACTAAGTTACGTGCAATCAAACTAGAACTGGAGGCAACATGAAGGACACATTTAGATTATCATTTGACTTTGATGACATGGGTTCATTGCTTGATTTCTATGAAGGAATCGTACAAAAGAACAACCCTAAATTGTTAGGAGCAATACTAAAATATCACACAACTAATGATGACAAGATGCCAGTTAGAAATCATTTCATCGTTTCGTCTACTACATCAAACACAATACAAGAGAACATAGTACCAATAAAAAAGAGTGAGGAAAGAAAATGAAGGCAAGAGAAGTAAGAGAAAGACTTAAAGGGAGGGTAGATCCAGAGGTTAGTCTCTGTATGGAAGCATTAGCTGAACGTATAGTTGGACTACAAAAACAACTAATGGATATGGCAATGATGCAGGATGAAATGACTAACATCATGTCTAACTTTGCCAGCGTAGCACAAAACATGAAGAGTACTGTTGATGCTATGAAAAATATACAAGGGGATGAATCGAATGGACCAACAATTTGAGTTGATTAAACTTACAACACGTATGGCTACACCAGAAGATAGCCACATACCAGCATACGATCATACTAAACTATCGAATATAAATACATGCCCTACATGGGGTATACTTAGATATTCAATGCATAAGAAAATGCCAGGGTCTAGTAGATCTATGGCGTTAGAAGCTGGAGCATCAGCACACGAAGCATTCTCTGCTGTAAGATGGTATCAATTTCATCGTAGTGTTATAGATAAAACTGGTGCAGCAATAGCAGAAAATCATGGCATAAAACTATTCGGTGCTGATAGGTTTCAACAAATGAAAGACAAGCTATCACCTAATGCAACTGATAGAACAAACTGCATTAACTTTGCACTAGAAGCACTGTACTCATGTGGATTCTATGATGATATAAAAGATACAAAACGTACAACAAGTAATATATCTGAATCAATCATTGCATACATAAATGACTATGACTTTGACAGGTTCCCTCTATGGGTAAGAGATCCAACAGATAGAGATACTGACATAGGAATAGAAATAGGATTTAACATAGTAGTAACTATCACATATAGTATGAACAATATGCAATATACTAAACAAAGTAGACTAACAGGAAGACTAGATGGATTACATACATTCACAGACACAGCAAACAAAGGAAAGTTACTTATCATTGAAGAAAAGACAGGTTCAAGACTCGATGATAGCTGGCTTTCACAATGGATTCTTTCTCATCAAATTACTGGCTACTGTCTTGCTTCTGCTACCTTTACTGGCTTGCCTTGCAATCATGCTTTGGTTTCTGGCATGCGTATTCCAATTGGAAGGATACCTCACGAAGGGATCAGGAAAGAGATGGTCCCCAGAAATAACCACATGTTCGAGAAATGGGCAAACTGGTTTGTAACTACAGTAGAGATAGAAGAACAGTGGCGTGACCAAGTAACTAAAGCTCCTATGTATACTCACTCATGCAATAGGTACTTTAGTTCTTGTTCATTCTTATCTTTCTGTGCCGCCGATGAAGAAGAAAAAGAAATAATACTAGAGGAGATGGAAACTGATGAATGGAATCCCTTGCATTGATGGATTCACTCCAAAAATTAAATATATAATCACAAAAAATAATAATCTATTCATAGTGGGTAGATCAGAGATAGGGTCAGAAACATATGATCCTATTTGTTTTTGTAAAGATGAATCTAAAGCTAATAAAGTAATGGAGGCGTTAGCATATTATGAACAGCAAAATAACACTTGGTAACATTGAACTTACTACTCCTAAAACTCAACCACGGCGTATGTCTACAATAATATGGGGTCCATCTGGTGCTGGTAAAACTACCCTAGCTGCTACTGCTCCTCGTCCAATTCTATGGGTTAACTTCGATCCTGACGGTACAAGTTCACTTATGGATCAAGATGGTATCCACATTGCAGACTTCTCGACTAGTAATCCTAATGTAGTTGCTAAATTCAAGCATGAGAATGCTGGTGGCATTAAACAACTACTAGAAGACAGTACTGTAAAATTTAAAACTGTAGTGTTCGACTCCATCACCTCATTCAACGAAATGGCACTAAGATTCGGCATATCAGAAGTCAGAGGTGCAACTATGGAAATGCCAACACTACAAGGCTATGGCAGACGTAACTCATATACAATGCAAGGCATAATGTCAGTTATAAAAGCTACAGCAGCTAGTAATTGCCATGTAATATTTATTGCACATGAAGATGCACCACAAAAAGACGAAATGACAGGAGCACTAATGGTTAGTATTCTTGTAGGTGGTAAAATGCAATCAGAGATTCCTATCAAGCTGTCAGAAGTATGGCACTTGGAGGATACAGGGAAGAGTCGTAAAATCACTATAAGATCTTCCCGACTTCGAAAGCCTATGAAAAGTCGGATGTTCATTCAAAGTGGAGACAGTGACTTCACTTGGGATTTCAATCCAGAGTCATGGGAAGGCGAGGGAATAGAAGAATGGTATAATAAATGGGTAAGTAATAATGGGCAAAAGATTAAGTTACCTTAACGACACACAATATAAAGAGAAGGATACAACATATAGTATCCCACAGTAGACACTACTACAAGTTGTAGGGGCTGGACTTGTAGTGTGTACCATGATAGTAATCAGTTCCAAAAACGGACAAACTTAAACAAAAAGGAGAATAACATGTCTGAAGAAATGGATAGCATTGTCGAATTCAGTGTCAATCTTAAAGATCAAGATCAACCAGAACCACTTCCAGCAGGAAAATACACAGGCGTAGTACGTAGTGCAGAAGTTAAAATGTCACAGCGTGATACACGATATGCTGCCGTAGCATTTCATATCGCTTCTGACCAATTTCCAGCAGATTGGAAAGACGGTAATCCTGATGGACAAATTCTAGTTTATCGTAGAGTTGGTCTTGAAGATAATCCTAACTCTCGTTTCGGTACTAAAAGATTCATCGAAGCTATCGGTGCTCCTCTTAGTAAAAAGATCGATGTAACTGAGTGGGTCGGCATGGAAGCTGCCCTCGAAGTTGAACACGAGACTTGGGAAGGTGTTACACGTGCAAGTATCGTAAGAGTTGCTGCTGCATAGTAGCAGCAAGAAGAAAGGGGGGTCAGCAATGGTACAGAAAGCCTCCCTTTCATTCTTTTTATAGGAGATTATAATGCCAGAAGAAAAAGCCAAACCAGCATTTACTAGGACTCAACGTCCTGTATATGTTGCTATGCAAATACTAAACGATAAAGGAGATCCTGTAGCATTTCCTAAAGACCAGATAAATGTAGTAAAAGCAGACAAAGATGCTGGTACTATACTGGACATTATGGAAAGTGGTAAGTATCCACACGTTACATACAAGAAAATCCCTCTTGCATAGAGGGATTAGATGCTAGGGAGGGAAATGGACCTCCTAGTTTAATGCCTCCCTAGTATTGCCTTGACACACATAGGATTGTTTGTTATGAGTTATAACCATGAGTATCATTTCTTATCCAGCAGTTGTATTCACTGTGGGAATAAAGAAAAGGATATAACACAAAAAAGCATACCTTGTTTCAGAGAAGACAATATAATACCAATTACACACACAAGAAGTATGCAAATTCTAAAGGAAGTAAATGAAAACATACGATCCTCCATACAAGATAGCAATACCAACTCCGAGTGAAATACCAAAAGGCTTCGGTCCCAATTCCACTGGAAGACGAGGAGGGAACCTACGAATACGCTGTACCGATGCTGAGTACGATATGCTACAGCAAGAAGCAGCAGCGTTAGGTATCTCATTAGCAAATTTCTGCCGTTGGTGTTCAGTTCAAGTTGCTCAACAATTAGAGAAGCATCGGTCTGATTTATCTACAGCAGATACAATCGGAGAAGATAATGGAGAAGTTACAGTTCGATGATTCACAACTTAAAGCTATCGGTGCGTGTTGCAATATTGAACGTAGAGTTGTCGCTATTACGGGTGAAGCTGGTACTGGCAAGACTACGATTATTCAAAATGTTTATGAAACTCTTTCAGCTAGGGGCCACAATGTTGTACTCTGTGCTCCCACAGGTAAAGCAGCAAAAAGAATTACAGAAGCAACAGGAATTGCAGCAAGGACGCTGCACCGACTACTAGAATATCCTCATCCCGGTGAAGTAGATGATAAGACAGGTAAAACTCTCATCACTACTGACCCTAAGAAAGATAGAATAAATCCAATAGAATTTGATGTAGTTATATGTGACGAGTATGCAATGGTTAACGTAGAACTACACAGAAACCTATTAGATGCACTGCCTAATGGTGGTATCATCAGAATGTTTGGTGATGCTAATCAATTACAACCAATAGAAACTGCACAATCTAAACGTATACAACAACAAGACTCATCATTCATCAAGATGCTTGAGAAGTTTGATGGCATATGGCTGGAGAATATTCACCGACAGAAAGAAGGTAGTAGTATTATCGAGAACGGTCATAGAATAATACAAGGCATGGTTCCCCTACGTAAAAGTGATTTCACAATCAAGATGACTAACGAACCAGTACAAGCAGTAGAAAACTTTATGATGGATAACCTAGCTGAAGAAATAGACTATGGTACTCTGCAAAACCAGATAATATCTCCAACAAAAGTAGGTTGGGTCGGCTGTGAAGCACTCAATGGTTGTATCCAAGGACTACTACATCCATCAGATAAATACTACATAGAACTAGAAAGACATAAGTGGGTAACACAAGACTACATGAGGCTGTATGTAGGAGACAAAGTTATCTTCACTGTAAACAACTATCCTCTAGAAATATTTAACGGTGAGACAGGCATAGTCACTAAGTTAAAAGATGATGGTTCAGTTGAAATAGACTTTGGGGATAGAATTGCTGATGTACCTGTATCATTAATGATGGAAGGTAGACAAGGTACGTACTTCATAAACCCACAAAAAGATATAGACCTAGCCTATGTTATTACAACACATAAATCACAAGGCAGTGAGTATGACAGAGTGTGTTACGTAATGAACAAGTCTAGATCATGGCTACTCAATCGTAAGAATCTATATACAGGCATCACTCGTGCTAAGTCTCACGTTACTATTGTTACTGATCAAGCATCACTAACAAGAAGCTTGTTTAAAAAAGGAGATAAATAATGACAGATAAAGTAGATGAACTACTCAAAACAAAACGTGAAACTCATGGAAATGCCCATGAAACATTCGAGATAGGAATGGATCTAATAAGTATCATTGTTAATAATACTGAGCCATTAAGACCACACCATTTTGCAATAATAAATATATTACACAAGATAGCGAGGATAACTTGTGGGTCATACCATGAAGACCACTGGGATGACATCGAAGGTTATGCAAGATTAGGTAAACAAATACAATCAGTTGAGATAGACTTTGAGGAAGGATATGTTAAGTGACTAAAGTAACTGAAGCGTGGCTAATGCAAGAGTTTACTAAACGTGCCAAAGCATGTGGACTAAAAGTAGATTGTCTGGGTGCTGGTTCACTGGAGAGTGAGATCATTGTAATCGGTGAAGCTCCGGGAGAACGTGAAGCTATTATGAAAATGCCACTAGTCGGAGGTAGTGGTAGACTATTCTGGGATGCCATACAACCATCAGATATAACACGGAATGATTGCTACGTAACAAATGTTGTCAAACGTCAAGTAAACTTATCAATAAAAACAGATGCACGTAACCCTGTCAAACGTATAGAGCTAGAGCATTGGGAAGGCTTACTAGAATGGGAGCTAGACCAATTACCTAACATTAAATACGTACTAGCACTTGGTAACTTTGCGTTACATGCATTAACAGGAGACACTGGTATCACTAACTGGCGTGGTTCAGTTATCGATTGTAAAATAGGCAGGAAACAAAGAGTTGTTAAACTAATCGTAACAAATAATCCTGCACATATATTACGTAGTATTAATCTCGAACCATTCTACAAGTTTGACCTAGCAAAATTAAGGAGAGTTATAGATGGAAAGTTCAAAGGACATAGAATTGATCCAATCATTAATCCAAGTTACAGAGATGCACTCGAATATCTTAGCCGACTTGAAGAAAGTATCGAACCAATTGCTTTCGATATCGAAATCATTGCAAACGAAACAGCTTGCATTGGATTTGCCAACAATGCCCACGAAGGCATCTGCATCAACTTCAGAGACTCAACTACAAATAGGTACACTGTACTCGAAGAAAGACTATTACGTAAACGAATCTCAAAACTGTTTCGAGATAAAAGCAAAAAGTTTATAGCACAAAACGGATCGTTTGACTGTGGCTGGCTATGGTATAAGGATAGAATCCATGTTCCCAAAGTTTGGTTTGACACGTTACTTGCACATCATACCTTGTACCCGAGGCAACCACATAATCTTGGGTTCCTCACGGCACAGTATACGGATCATCCTTACTATAAAGATGAAGGAAAAACATGGCGAGAAGGTGGAGACATCAACCAGTTCTGGGAGTATAACGTCAAAGATTGTTGCATTACTTGGGCTGTCCATAAAGCTATACAAGCTGAACTAACTAAACAAAACATGAATGACTTCTTCTTTGGTCATGTAATGAAACTACAGCCTCATCTAATAGCCATGCAAGTAGGTGGTATTAAAGCAGACATCACACTCAAAGATAAAATTGCTCGTGAGCTAGAGATAGAACTAGACAAGAAACTAAAACAGTTCCATGCACATGTACAAACAATGGTTAATGATGATACATATAAACCTAATCCTAAATCACCTAAACAACTAGGCAACTTACTGTTCGATAGACTCAACATGGTAGGTCGTGGTGCTAGTACCAACAAAGAAAACCGTGAACGTATGCGATTGCATCAACGTACTACTGATGAAC
>VTLG01003959.1_pt1 | contig 73428 bp, 75 predicted proteins | sample 4694571 | NCBI WGS metagenome assembly VTLG01 (sample SAMN12604809, study PRJNA352737) | marine metagenome | biome: ENVO:00000447; feature: ENVO:00000209|ENVO:00000569|ENVO:01000036; material: ENVO:00002151; isolation source: viral sequences binned using virsorter ...
CGCCATGCAGGAGTATTACCCTCCCTATCTGCATTAGTTACAAGATATGCTTCAACAAATTCCAATTGCTGTTGATGCACTTCTTCAATCAACTGAGAATCAAGAGTGGTCATAATCTTCTGTGCATGATCAAAGTCAGTAGCAAATCCTTCATCAATTAGATATGCAACGACTGTATCAAATGCATCCAACTCAATTCCTTCTGTCTTGATCTTATCTGCAAGAGAACTTAATGCACTAGCAGTTTTATTTCTAACTGCCTTTACCGCCTTTTTAGGTGCTGCTGTTACCTTGTCTACTACTTTCTTTGCTGCTTCTCCTCTTCTAGTCCAAACACCTTTAACTGAAGTAGGACCACCTAATTTAGATTTTGCTTCAGCATCTCTCTTAAGATTGTAATCTTTAACTGCTGCCTTTGCCTTATGGTGAGTAACTGCCCTTTTTACAGGAGTAGTTATGGCTTTTTTTGCCTTTTCAACTTTTGCTTTTGCTCTGCTCTTAAGATCCTGTACAACTATACCACGAAGTTGTTTTCTTGCTGTCTTTGCATTCTTAGGTAAAGTAGCACCTGCTATTTTACTAGTAATACCACCCCTATCTAACTTTGTTTTGGATTTACCATCCTTATCTGGTTTTGATGGAAATATTCCTCTACCTTTAAAAGCAGTTTTCTTCTTGATAGCTTTCTCATCCTTTGATGTTGGAGTTGCTCTAGCAGCATAATCAACTAAAGGTTGATGGGCCCATGCCTTTTTATCTCTAGGTATCTTCTGTATTTCTTTTGCTTTATCTTTTACAGATTTTTTTACCGATGCAACTTTTGTCTTTATTGTATCAGAGATAGATTTCTTGATTTTTTCAACTCTATCTGCTCTCTTCTTAGATGCTTCTGCTTTTTTCTTACGAACCTGAGATACCATATCATCGTCAGATTCTCCACCTGAGTCATGACCATAAGTAACTTTTGCTTCCTCTAAGTATTCAGCAAATATCTGCTCCAATTCATCAAGGTCATATCCCTCTTCAATATATGCCTCAACCATCTCATCAACAATCTCATCCAATTCTTCGTCAGAAAGATCATCTATAAAATCTAGATCTTCATCTAAATATTCTTCTTGTACTTTATCCTCATAGATTGAGGCATAAGCCGAATAAACTTCTCTGATATCCATCGAAATAAAAAGACACTTTCTTTTTATTTATCTTTATTATGGTTTACCCATACCAGCACTCCAGAGTTTTTGTAGAAATTTAATAACCTTTTTATAGATCCCCTTCTTCTCTGTGTTCTGAGTAGTAAACATCGAATTGACCACCTGGATATCTCTTCTCTAATTTAGTCACGTTACGAGCCACAACATCTTCAAAAGATATACCAAGTGCCATACATGCATTTGCTGCATACCATATAACATCACCCAACTCAATAATAAGATGTTCTCTATTTGCATCATCCCAAGGTTTACCTTGGAAGATCATCTTCTTAACAATCTCTAAAAACTCACCTGCCTCGGCATTTAAACCAACACCAGCAGTAAGGAGTCTCTCTATATTTGCACCTTTCTCATCTAGCATTACCAAACGATCTGATAATGCTAAAAAATCTTTTGATTCGTCAGATGTAACAGCATCAACAAACTTGGAATACTTATCAAAATCTACTTGTTTAGTCATAATCTATTAACCTTTTCTTGTAATGATTCTGGTAGTGTATCAACAATTCCCCTTAAAAATTTTATCTCATCTGGAACTAAAGTCAATGACCTATTTGGAGTACTAGGTTCAAAGGGTGGTCTATAGTTGCTACCAATTGCGGGATACGGATCAGTCATTTTAAAATTTTAATGCGGCAAACTTTTTAAATTTATCTTCGGGTTTATTATACTCCTCTTCTTGTCCACTGTCAACTATGTCCTCTTGAGCAGCTTGTTCACAGTCATATAACTTCATCTTACCACGATCAATACCAACCACAAACCTTTTATTCATAGTTGGGTCATGATATCTATTCTTCAATTGCTTAACCATAATCTGATTCAAACCTTCTAACTCCTCGGTACTAATAAGAGCAAACATAAGATCAGCGGTGGCTGGAAGCCCAAAAGACTCACTGGTATCTGTAAGGTCAACGTCAGAATTACCAAACCCGCTACGAGTAGTTTGAGTAGCACTGACGATAGGAAGATTCGCCTCCACGGCCAACCCCCTAAGTTCTTCCGCAATTGCTTTAATGTAGGAATACGAGTTGACATTACTATTCGCTTTGTATCTTGACGATGCACATATATTTAAGTAATCTATGAATATTATATCAGGTCTAAAAGATTTCTTCAGTGCAAGTTCATTTAATAATGATTTAAAATGTCCTGAATGAGCAGATGCAGTAGGATACTCTTTAATAATCAAAGATCCTTGTGTTTTCTTTGCTAACTTAGTTACTTTAGACTCATAAGTCTGTTGAGGAAGATTAGTTATGTCTTGAATGTTGATATTAAGTAAATTAGCATCGATCCTCTCCGCAATCTTCTCCTCTGCCATTTCAAGAGTAATGTAGAGGACATTTTTTCCCTGGAGCAAAGCTGCGCTTGCCACATGACACATGAATAAAGATTTTCCAACACCTGTGCCAGCGAGAGCAATGTTGAGAGTCTTATTCGGTAAGCCTCCTTTCGTAATCTTATTAAAGAATTCGAGATCAAACTCGATCTTATCTTCCTTCCTGTGGTACGATTCGTACCTTTCTTCGTAGTCTTGTAAGTAGTCATGTCCTATATGATTATCAAATGAAACAGAAAGTGCTTCTGAAAGAATAGATGGAATAGCATCAGGAGTTTTCTTCTCGCCATTTCCATCAGCAATACTAATAGATTCAACCAATGCTAGGTATATAGCACGATCCTTACACCACTTTTCTGTGGTATCAAGTAACCACTGCTCATCACTAGGAGTCTTTTCTAATCTATTAACATATTCACAAATACCTTTAAATGTATCTTCAACAATGTCAGTCCTCTTCTCTACTTCAATAATTAGAGTCTCTTTAGTTGGAAGATTGTTATACTTTACAATAAAATTACATACCTCTTCAAAGATAATCTTTTCATTATAATTTTCAAAATATTCCTTATTAAGAAAAGGTAATACCTTCCTAGAATATTCATCATTATGTAATAGATTTTTTAGAATGGTAAGTTCTATAGTATCCATCAATTAAGTGCCATAACAAAAATAATTGTTTGCAGTCTCATCTAAAGCCTGCATAATTTCATCGGTAAAATATTCTTCTGGATTAGCAAGAATCTGCTTTGCAAACACTTTCTTGCCGTTGATTTCATATCTTCCAGCTTTATTTTGCCAGAGACCTCCAATCTCTCCTAATTCTAGAAGACCATAATACCTATCAAGACCACGTTCATCATAATAAAGACGTATCTCTACTTCCTTATTTTCTTTACTGAGTCGTGACTTAGCTGTCTTAGCTTTGATAATGTTTCCAACAACCTCTTTCTGATCCTTTTCCTTTTTTTTGCTGAGATAAATGATCGTACTTGCGGCATATTTGAGACCAGAGCCGCCTCCCATTTCTTTAGTAGGGACATAACTGCCGATGACATCGTATGTGTGATTAGTAACTATAAGTGGAATGTTTGCTTGACCAAGTTTTAGGGTTAACATCCTAAATGCACCTTTCACAAGTTGGGATTTGGTCATATCCCGCACTTGCTTTTCATTCAATGCATCTGTAATTTCTTTCTCAGTGGAAAGCATACCCAAAGAGTCTAGCACAAACATGCAGGGTTTGCGTTCCTCTATAGGACTATTTAGATAAATATCGACTGCCTTCAATGCTTTACTACGGAACTCTTCAATAGTTACAACATTAATAACAACCAACCTTTTAAGATCAATTCCTCTACTCTCTAAAAGTGATTTAGATATAGCACTCTCAGTATCAAAGTAGAGACAATAAGCATCGGGGTTAGTATCCAAAAAGTTCTTAACAACGGCGAGAGAGAAAAAAGTTTTTCCTGTACTCGATTCTCCAGCAATAGCAGTAATTCTCTTGCTAGATACACCACCAAAGATACTACCTGATACGAGTCCGTTAAAAACCAACGAACCCGTATCAATAAATTGTTCGTTTTCTGATATATCGGATGCGAGGGTGGTGTAGTCATCTCCTATCTCCTTTACTATACTCTTTAAAAAATCCATTAAATTACCATCCCATGCTCTTCACGTAAAATTTTCTTATAAGGTCCACCAGGATTTGCATCCCGTACCTCCTTAACTAATTTTAATTTCTCATACAACTCCTTACACATTTCCTCACTACCACGACATTTCCATAATTGAGTAACAATACACTCAAACTCTTTATCATCAATTGGTAGATCCATAATCCTCTAAAAGTTTAGTACGTACACAGATGGACCAATTATAGCATTTTTTCATCTCATTGGCAAACCATTTTGCACTCTTACGATCTTCAAATTCTTTGTAGTGTTGAACTGGACCAAAAACTTTACTATCATATTGAGACCAAACTACCGTATAACTCATGCAAAGAAACTCTCCAGGGTAACTTTCTTTTCATCTGACCATCCAATAGCATTCAATATTGCTCTTACAGGATCTAAGAATGCTTTATTAAATTGAGTCTCATAATCAACAAATCTAACTAAATCAAGTTCTTTTGGAAAATCCTGAATAAAAGAAATCACATTCTCTCTTGTTGGGTTTGGATTCTTCAAATAACAGAACTTAATTTTTTCACCGTTCTGTATGTATGCATATTTCTTATCAAGTTTTCTTTCCTTAATATAATGATTAAAAAGCAATGCACCTCTTACATGCATCGGTGTTCCCTTTGCATATATCGTATTAGCACCTTTATACTTCACCACATTAGATACTGACCGTGGAAATGATACTTCCTCTGGAGGAAGAGATCTAAATTCTTTTCTACACTTCTCAATATAGTCTATCATTTCATCCTCAGTACCACTCATAATAACCTTCAAACCATCCTTAATCATTTGGCGACATGGCGCAGGGGTAGAAGATTTGACCGCTTCTAGACCCATTATCTTGAGTTTGGCATCATTATAACGAACACCTTCACTATCCCAGACGTTAAGAATATATCTCTTCTTAGCAGTCCAGATACCACGATCAGCAATATTCTCTCTCTTCATGAACATCTTCTGATCATAAGCATGTACATAATCTGCCAATGCTTGATAAGAACTCGAAATATATTTTTCAAACTCTACTTCACATACCTTATCAAGAAACTCAACTACATCTTCAGTACTCTTTTCTTTGCTTCCAAATACTGCATCAACAAAAGGACCCAAATTAAGATAAATGGAATCAGTATCTGAAGCAATAACATAATCAACCTCCTCAGTTTTCAAAATCTTATTCAATTTTTTATTCATCTTATTCTCTATCCAACGAATAGATACCTGTCCTGATAGAGTAATAGCTTCAGCATTTGCTAACTTAAAATACCTGAAGTACTGATTGCCGATAGCACCATAAGCACTGTTAAGAGAAATCTTCTTTGCCATTTGGATGTTGTTACACCTGGCAATCTCTTTTGTAAGAGTAACCGTGGGTGTCTTCTCATACTCCTGCTTCGCTGCGAGCATCCTCTTCTTAAATATAACACGTTCTTCATACATCTTCTCCATCAACTCTGGTAAAAATCCACGAACATCCTTACGATACTGTGCTCCATTGGCACAAGTAGCATATTCACCATCAATGTTAACAGTCTGATTTAATATTCCCTCAACGCTCGCGCTGGGATGTCTAGTCTCCCTGAGTGTTTCGGGACTGATATTGTACTGCATAATAAGATGAGGATACAGAGAGTTGAGATCAAAAGAGACAACCCAATCATAGCGTCCTGGTTTCGGTTCTTTAACATAAGCCCCTGCGTATTGTGAGTCTTTATCGGTTCGTACCTTTGGAGGAATTACGACATTCTTCCTCTTCAAATAATTATAGATTATAGCATCCCAAGTGCGAACTTGGAAGAATACATCATTATAATTTACCTTTGCATCATATGCCATAGTAAGACAAAGTTCAATTAACTTCATCTTATCCTCAAGTTGGTCTACAAGTTCAACGTCCTTTATATTATATTCAATAAACTTCTGCCAGTTTCCTGTATAGAAATCTCTGAAGGTATCAAACTCAGAGTGGTCTAATTTCTTTTGGCCAAGTTCAACAAAAGCAATATGATCCAACCTATAGGATTCCTGATTACTATAAGTAAACTTCTTATACAAATCAAGATAATCAATCACAGATATACCTGCCATCTCACAAGCAATCTGTGGTCTACCATGCATCGTAAGTTCACGTTTACGAACATAACCCCAAGGAGAAAGTTTACGAGCAACCTTTTCACCCATTAGTCTTTCAATACGACCAACAATATAAGGTATATCATATAACTCACAGTTCCACCCAGTGACAACTTCTGGAGTATTAGACTGCCAATATTCTAAGAACCTATCAATCAGATTATACTCATCATGACACTGAACATACTTTACATCCTTACGAGTATTATTAAATGGTCGTGATGCAAAGCATATAATCTGCTTTGTCGTATAATCCTGCAATGTAATTGCAAGTAATTCCTCTGCAACATTAAAGACATCAGGGAAACCCCTCTCGGCAGCAACCTCAATGTCAATAGTAACCAATTTAATTTTACTTATATCAAACTTAATCTCATCCTCTGAATATCTCTCAGAAATATACTGACAAATATAACGATCATTGCCATACACAGCAAATCCTTCTATATTAGAATACTTTTCAATAAAATCTTTACAGTCAGATATCTTACCAGGTTTAATTGGTTCTACACTCTTACCATCTAAAGTTTTATACTTTGATTTCTTCTTAGATGGAACATAAAAAGTAGGATTAAACTCCTCTCTTAAAGTAAAATGCTTGCCATTCTCATATCCACGGACAAGAATTTCATTAAACCGTTGATGGACATTGGTGTAAAACCTCATTTAATAGTCTCAAAATAATCATCAAGTAATTTTTGGTTGGGATCAACCAGTGTCAAAATTTTCTCTGAACTCATAAACATCTCTGTATTAGGAGTTAGATCAGACATCCATTTTTGCATTGTTTCTCCATCAATAACACATGGATTAATCAACTTACAATCTGGTTGTCCTATATCTGCTAAAACTTCATCAATCTCCGCTATCAGAATCAAGTTGTTCAGTAAGTAAAGTACCTGAACTGGTTTCTGTTGTGGACCCGCTGGGCTCTCGTCTGGTGGTAGAACCATCTCGTCCATCGGTAGATCCGTCTCTTCCATTTAATCTCTCCTCGTAAGAATTTTTAATTTGATCAATTGGATCAGTAATACAAACTATCCAATCTTTATTTACAATAATATCACTATCCTTAGATAATGCCATCCATTTATAATAAACTGCTTCATGCTTTGGTTTACTTCCATCATCCTCAACAAGAAGTTGAGAAGTTTTAATTTTTATTGTATATGGATCCTTAAAGAGATATGAAACCAATATATCATCGGAATCTCTGTACTCTTTAATGTCAGCAATTACTTCCTCACCCGATTTTAGTAATGCAAGTTGAATACTCATGATAGTTACTTTCCTTTATCTATTATAGCACCAATTGTCCATGATTGTAAACCATGTCCATAAATCCTTAACTGTATGTCCGTAATCAATTGATTATCTGATGGAACAACCAAACAATATCCAATACCAAGATTAAATACTCTCTTCATTTCTTCCTCTGGTATCTCTCCTGCCAACATAATCTTTTGAAAGATTTTTGGAAATTCCCAAGAATTGTAATCCACATGCACATCCAATCCTTTTGGAAGACACCTGGGAAGATTCCCTGGTATACCACCACCAGTAATATGTGCCATACCAAGAATAGGAAAATCTTTTAATAAATCTTGCACCAAAGAAGCATAGATTGTTGTAGGAGTAAGTAGTTCAGGAGTCTCTTTATAATAGATTTTATGTTTCCATAACATATCATTAATTAAACTATACCCATTACTATGAAGTCCACTACTTTCTATACCAATAACTTTATCTCCTGGTTTAATAATACTTCCATCTACAATTTCATTCTTCTCTACTATACCAGTACAGAATCCTGCAAGATCAATACTCGTCGCTCTTGGATGTTCAGCAGTCTCTCCACCTATAAGTTCTACTCCAGCAATCTCACATCCTTCTATAACACCTTCTATTATAGCATCCACTTCACAGTCAATACTCTTAGCAGAAATATAATCCAAAAAATACAATGGTTTAGCACCACATGTAATCACATCGTTAACACACATAGCAACAAGATCAATACCGATGCTTTTATAATCATTAAAAATTCTTGCTATACTAATCTTAGTCCCTACTCCATCAGCACCAGATACTAAAATAGGTTCCTCGTAACCACGAGGAACCTTAAACATACCACCGAAACCACCAATAGCAGGTGCTTTTTTCATGAGTCTTTCAACAAAAGCATTTCCAGCTTCAATATCTACACCTGCTGATTTGTAATCCATTATGCAATCATAATTGTAGAATCATTATATCATACTTTAGGGTGGATGCAACCACCTTGGGACTTTCATCTTTCTTAGAGATACTCTCTACGAGCATGATGCTCTGGGACTATTTTGCCCAATTTAATAGTTAGAAGTCCATCTGCAAATGCTACATCTGTAACTTCTACATCATCAGAAATAGTCCATGCTCTTTCAAAGGATCTTTGTGCTAATCCTTTATGAACATATTGTGAATCATCCTTATCTGCTTTTTCTGCAGTAACATACAATTTACCATATTCACTGTAAACCTTTACTTCTTTCTTTTTAAATCCAGCAAGTGCAATTTCAAGTCTGGACTCAACATTGTTTACGTGAATCAAATTGTAGGGTGGGTAATTTGATGTTACATTCGTATCAAAAAATGATTCAAAGAAATCATCTAAACCTATGCTGTTCTTAGTGATTCTATCCATCAACTGTGGAAGATCAGCAGAACGATACCTTGTAATGCTATTCATGATAGTAGCTCCTATTTAAGCGAGTTTGTATTGTGTGTACCCTTACGGCGTACACTATTATTTAACCACAAATACCCAAAATCGTCAGTCGTAAAGACCCAATAATTGAGTTCGGGTGTCCTCCCAATCTTTAACATGATGTGGATAACCGCCCATTTCTTTTACTGCTTCACCTAAAGAATGGTCATTTCCACCTCTTTCCATTCTATCTCCAAAAAAATGTATCTCATCATCCTTAGAAAAATCTCTTAGTATTTGACTCTTATCAGCACCCTCTGGTCCTATATCAATTCCTGTCTGTCCTCCAAGTGCTACAGTCAAATGAGGAAAAGAATATCTCAACCTTCTCGCTAAGTACAATCGTTCTGTATGAATCTTATCCCAACTGATATATTCTTTCCTACCCTTCATGGGGTCAGAATCTCTACCTAAAATACTAAAGTTAACCCCACCTGGTCTTTTCTCTATATGATTTCCATTACGAATAGAAAACTTACTGAAATTCAATTCATCATTTAAATGTATTTCTACATCTTTAGGTAACTCCCAATCGTTTCTATAAACATTCTTATCACCATCATATACATCACTACCAGAACAGTTATAAACTCTCTTGCAACTATTGTATATTTCTGGTGTAACCTGTTCTAATGTCTTCTGTCTATCGCTACCCGTAACAAGATAAACCTCTTCACTTTTGGTTAACTCCCAAAATAGAGGCAAAAATTCTGGATCAATTTTACCCCTGCTAGGAGTGATTGTTCCATCAACATCAAAAATAAATTTTTTCACTCAATTATGCTGATTCTTCAACTTTCTTCTTTTTACCAATATTGTACTTAGTTTCCAGAATCCATTCGTTCTTTTCTTTATACGAAAGAACTTTAATCTGATTCAATGGAGCAATATCAGAAATCTTATCTGCATTGAGAACTGTTACAAGTCCCCAATCACATAATAATTGAATAATTCTATTACGACGTTGAACATCATTTTGAGTAAGATTTGCATGTTTACCATCTAATGCAAATAACTCTTTAAAATGAACAATGTAATAACGTCCTTGCTTATGCAAGATATGGCATGATTGGTAGATCTTTTTCTCTTTCCTAGATGCTACTCCAATCCTTGTAAGAGTCTCTCTCACTTTCAAGAAATCATCTGGTTCATTTAATGTAACTTCAATCATTTGGTCGGCAGACCACTTAACCTCTGGCTCAGCAATCATCTTTTTCCTCCAGTTTCAAATTTCGATTTTATAAAATTAATTTGGTCTTTTGTTAGGATTCTTAGAGCTTGCTTTGCCTTTTCGTTACTATAACCATAATAACGTTTAACCAATTCAAGATCTTTAATCTCATCTTTGCGGAGCCAAGGAGAGAATCTCTTTCGCTTCCTCACACTATTTAGATAAAACGAATATTGCATATCACTATCAAGATGAGCACTAAGATTCATCTCGTTAGCAAATAAAACTGTGTCCAAATGTCCTGACATACAACGATTAATAATGTATGCTGGATACTTTGCATCTGGATCTTCTTCATAAAGATTCTTTTTATTTTGGTTAATTGAGTTCAACCAGTCTTTCAATTCAATCGATTTCATTGTCATATTCAATAATAATGCGTTTGACACTATCACCAGATGTGTTAATTGCTGTTTGGTGCATATAAGACCCACCCAACAATTTACTAAGTGCCTCTATTTCTCTTAGAATTTCTTCTTTGTCCATTATAGTCCTATGTAAAAGTATACCATTAGAACACCAATAATTAGGAGTTCAATTATTAGATAATTCTGCAATCTTGTCCCTCCAATACTGACGTTCATCCTCAGAAATCCAAGGATTATGTCTTTGAACCCAAGCGTGTTGCAACCATTCTTTCTTGGACCATTCTTTTTTTGGTCCGATATGGTCTTTTAGAGTCACCTTATAATCTGGATGTTATCTTGTTCTGTCCAGAGTTCGACCTTATCTCTGAACCTACCTTGCTGCTTTAACTTCTCATATCTCTTTCCTGCTTTCTTCTTCCACCAAGAGATTATATTCTCCAACTCAAATTTATCATAGTTCTGACCAGGAGTCAACTCTTCCTCTTCCCCCAATAAGACTTCTCTTATATTTGAATATCCATAATCTGAAATATAAAATCTTTTCTGTTGTGTAATAGAAAACGCACTTTTTATAACCATATTAAATTCTTCCAACTTACCCTTATTATCAAGAGAATTACGAATAAGAGATATCATCTTAGTTTGTCTCTTCATTTTCTTAGAAGATGCCTTATTGTCTGTAAGAGGACTATTATTATTTAAAATAGTAAAATGATCATGCAATCTATGAAACTGCTTATCATGCATCAATGGAATAAATTTACTTTCAGTTAATCCTTTATATCTCATAAAAGGTTTAAGTCCATCATACTGAGAAGCAGATGTTGCAGACCCATATAAAGAAGTAGTTTCAAATAAACCAATATCCTTTTTAAAATTCTCATTCAACTGTCTTCTGGCATAATGAGATACGCACATCAATGCAAGTAATTTACCACCAAGATAGTTGTAACCGAATGGTTGGGAAGGAACAATTACAAATCCCATCGCTGCATGACGATTGAAAACTGATAGATTGGGCGGTTTGCCCAACCACAAATTTCTTGGTTTTGAATTGATGGTCGGTGAACCGAACCTAACAAACCCAATAACCTTTTTTGTATTCTTCTCAAAAATCATCCACTTCAATTCACGACCAGGAATATTCTGCTCATTATTATGAGAAGAAACTGCCATAAGAAGGTTTGAATAATACTTCTGATCTAATCCACCTTTACCAACACGAACAATATTAAAGTCCATATCTTCTGGATGAATATCTTCATTAAAAAATTCATCAGATAAAGAAACTAATGAATTTCTAGAAGTTAACACTTCCTTTTTAACGAACCTTAGATAGTCTTCAATATCTCCAAAATTAGAAAAATAATTTATAAATTCATCCGCTGCCCACTCAGCAGTCTCTTGAGGTACTGTATCAATTACCTTCATTTCTTCTTTCTAGGAGCAGGTTTCTGGGGATAATATTGAAACCCAGTAGTTTTCTCCTCTAAATCTTTCATTCTAAAAGTAATCATCTTATCCCAAGGTGTATGCTGGTCCATAAGAACTGCAACGTCATCACCACTAATTCTTTGAACACATCCTTCATATCCACGATAGATAGATGTTTCATCAACAATAGTAACAGTAGATCCTGGTAAAATCATAATTTAATTTTCACTCCTTCAATAACTTGAACCTTTATTGGTTTATCATTCAGAAAATCAGCAAGTCTATGATATGCTAATGCAGTAATCACTTGTGGTACTATGAAAGCTATCATAGCAATGATCCAGAAAAAATAATAATTGTTCTCTTTTATTTGTGTTTTCATTTGAAATTACACTCCACCATGATTTCAGTTAATGCGGCTAATAAATTTATCTCCTGATCAGCAACGAATGCAGACTGATACTGATACTTAGCAATAATGAGGACAGCAGCAGCAGTGCTAGGACCATCAAGGGTTTCAGTAAGAGCATCGTAAACACGACGCAAAAGTACATTGCTATCATTGTCCAGATTACTGTTGACCCACTTACGTACTTCAGAAAAGTTTTTTTCTTTAAGGTTCTTAATAACATCATTTACAGCAATATCACTAAAGGTTACAAGAATACCACTATCTATATTACCACTAACAGAATATCTTTGGCATTCATTTAAGACTCTTCTCCAGTCAGGAAAGTGTTTATTGATGAGTTCTGCGAGGACACTTTTATCACTTTCAATCCGTTCTGTGTCCAGGATATCGTTAAGTCTCCTGAAGAATTGTGCTGCGATTTGTTGTTTCTCTTTTCCTTTAATTCCAAACTCGATAACGGCACATCTGCTATGGAGGGGCTCAAGTATTTTGTTTTTGTAGTTGCAGGTGAATATGAACCTGCAATTGTTTGCGAATTCCTCAATAAAGGCTCTAAGTAAGAGTTGTACATCGTTTCCTGTGTTGTCTGCCTCATCAATGATGATAACTTTATGTTTCGCCTCCGATGATAATGATACCGTGGATGCGAAATTTTTAGCATTATTACGGACGGTATCGAGAAACCTCCCTTCATCCGATCCATTAATGACATAGTAATCTGCTCCTAACTCAATACAAAGTGCTTTTGCTACCGTAGTTTTACCAACCCCAGGAGGACCAGCAAGTAACATATTCGGTATTTCGCCTTTATTTAGGAATTCTCTAAAGGTTTTCTTAATATTCTCTGGGAGAATACATTCTTCAATTGTTTTGGGTCTATATTTTTCAACCCATATAAAGTCACTCATAATCAATCATCATTATTAATAAGTGTAGCACAAACTCGGTTAACTGTCTCCCTCATCCTAACCCTAAACTGTTCATTATAAGTTGGTACACCATGAGTATACTGTTTGAGGAATTTCATTAACTCAGAATTAATTTCGGATGCTAGTGCATTTACATCCTTTTCCTTCATTTGACAATTCTTCTAGGTACTTGAATTGTCCAAGATGGTGATACTAAATCAACCATCTCAAATTGTTTCTTATTCTTTTCAATCTGCTTTAAATACTCCTCACGTCCAGGTTCAGGTGATATCTCACCATAATGATTCTGACTCTCACCAATATATTCTAAAAGTGCATTGTCAATCATATAATAAAGATTATCCCATGTTAGAGTAGTTCTAAGTTCATTAGCAATATTCTCTCGATCACATGTATCAAGATCTTCATAATCCAAATCCAAAAAATCTGCTCTAATGTTCACAAGATCAGTAAGATTGATTGTGATTTTTATGTCATTGTCAATAGTCATATTCCTAAAAGTTTACGTTGACGATTAAAATAATTATGGAGTATCCATGAACTACTATTCAGTTTGTCAGTTCCACCAACTCCATATTTAAAATCTACTTTATGGTTTTCACCATACCCCATAACCTCTGGAGTATTTTCCTTACCACGATCTCCACCATTACAAAAGACAACCTTATCCGCAATCTCTAAACATTTAGCGATAGCACCACATGCAGAATCATCTGCATCATCCCAAGAAATAACAGCATCTACCATGTCTAAGTGACGAAGTATATCTGCTCTCTCAGTCCAAGGAAGAAAGAATTGACCTTTCTTTCGTGTAAGCCAAGGATCACCATTCAATCCCACAATAAGATAATCTGAATAATCCTTAGCACGTTCAAAATAACGAAGATGCCCACTATGGATGGGATCAAACCCACCCGTAACAAGACTCACCTTTTCAAAAATCATGACTCAAAAGTAGAATCAGGTTCTAAAGCAATATAATATGTAAGATTATAATTTTCATTATAAAATCTAGAAAGTAATTTCTCTGAAATAACCACTTCATAAGGTCCTGGTAGAATTTTAATATTCTCTACCTTAAAGTTAAATGAGAACTTCTTATCAGTCTCTCCAACAACGATGGAGAAATCGTTTGAGGTATCATTCTTCTTATCACGAACTACTAGATATACAGCACCATTACCACCAACAACAGAAAAATCAGGAAGTTGATATACCGCTGCTGCCTTCAAAAGTTGTGTTAAATCATTTGTAGTCATAGAGAATGATACATCCTCACTTGGAAGTGTCAGAGACTTCTCAGGAGGTGCTACAATTACACTAGGATCAGCAAAGAAATACTTTGTCCTATGAGTCTTACCATCACGAATAGTGAGATATGATTGATGCTGAAAATCAAGTTCTGGATCAGCATATAAGGATATTCCATTTAAAAATTGAACTAAGTCATAAATGGCAAAATCCTGTGGTACTTCTTCAGATATATCAGCCTCTGCAAGAATATTCTTCATCACAGACATTGTGCGAAGACTACTCCCTTGCTTAAAAAGAATAGACTGATTTATAGATGCGAAATTCTTTAAAAGATTTAATGTTTTTTCAGATAGTTTCATGGTATGGGGTCGAAGTTTCATGATTAAGGCATTTGTTCAAAGTTACCAGAAGGCATCGATGGTTTGCCATAGTGGTCATCAAAATGTAGTAGTAGCATAGCATAATGTATGACTTTCATCAAGTCCTTTTTATTCTTACCATCCTTGCTTCCGTACCTACTACCGTACTTTAGAATGTTTGCTTGACAAAATCCTGATGCTACTGATCTTGCTGCCATCAGATCTAATGTCTGAACATTACGATACTCATGAGTATCTCCAGTGTAATGTCCTCTATACGTAGAAGATACATACTCTTCAATGTCTTTGAGTATCTCCTCTTCATGGTATTTAAAGTAATGCGCCATAGACTCCTTTTTTTGACCCTCGGTATTTATAAGTTCCCTTTTTAAAGGATCTGTTCCACGTTCATATCTGTAAACAGTTTTACCACCATCAGGTGATTCATAAATCCAAGGTGTCTTACCAGTGACTGATTCTCCCATCAAATGATCAAATGCTTCAGTAAAAGGATTCTCCCTATCAGAATCATTACGATTGTAATCATACCAAGAGGTAGAATGTTCTGTTTCTTTTTTGGTCATAATAGGATAATCCTCATCAAGTGTTCCATTTAATACAGAGTCTGCTAAACTCCATGCATTAACCATATTCAAATAGGAAATCGTTTACAAGACTTTCTGCCTTTTCCTGTCCAAACTTACCTTTAAGGTATGCACCTACTGGATCAAGTCTGGTCATATAGGAATCAAAGTCTTTATAGACACTGGTATCGGTTCCAGTGGGTTTCTCCAATTCTAACATATTTTTGTACTTAGTCAAGTACTGTTTAAATACGGATAAGTAGGCATCAACCTCTTCCATCTTACAATATCTTACAAATATATTTTCTGAGAAATGATTTCCCATTTCAAAGAACCTATAATCCTTTTCTGCTTTTGGTAGATCGTCAAAAGATAACAAATGATTTTCTACAGGATGTTGAAAGTCAAATACAATAATAACTCTCTTCTCATTGAATGCCATTAGATCCATACCAAAACAAGGAAGGTTAGATCCAGTCTTAGGATAAAGAATATTATTATAGATGGATGAATTCTCAGACCATATATCAACTTCTCTAGATTTAATAAGATGTGGATGAGTGTAGAGACTTGCTCTTAATTCACTATTCTTACCACTCCACCTTGCCCAATAAGGTTGAGTGAGTGTTAGGTCAAAAGTTTGACCCAACACTTCTTTGTAACTTTCCCAGAGATTCATACTATATCCTCCTCATATGCTCTATCTTCTGCTTTACCAAATTCAAAGTCAGCATCTACCTTATCATAAAGTTCAAGAAATGATTGCTTGGTCTCATCATCAAAACGATTTACACAAACTTTAATAGATTTCTCTTTATTCCCAAAAATAGCATAAGCACGAACAATATGAACTAATCTACGAGTACTAATGATCTCTTCGATACCACCATCATAGAAAGTCTTACGAATAATGTCTGCCCAGTCTACAAGACGACCAAGAAATTCAACGTCTGTAATACCTAAAGTAGATGCTATACGTCCTAAGATTTTCTTCTCCACATTTGGTGAAGGATAATCCTGCTCAAAGGTTACTGGGAATCGTTCGAGGAAGGCTTCATTAAGCACGTTAGTTCCAATAAATCTTCCGTCGTCTGAACCTTTACCTTTAGTATTCGCTGTTGCGATAACGTTGAATCCTCTTGCTGGTCTGACAAATCTTCCAATCTTTTTAAGGAAAATTCCGTTACCCTCAAGGATCGGTTGGAGACAGAGGATTTTGTTTGAAGCAAGGTCGATTTCGTCAAGGAGCAAGACACATCCTCGTTCCATAGCCTCAATGACTGGTCCATTGTGCCAGACTGTGGCACCATCAACGAGGCGGAAACCGCCAATAAGGTCATCTTCATCAGTCTCTATAGTAATGTTTACTCGGATAAGTTCCCTTTTAAGTTGCGAACAAGCTTGTTCCACACCGAACGTTTTACCATTACCCGAAAGACCCGTAATGAACGTAGGGTAGAACATATTGGCTTTGAGAATGGCCTTAAGATCGCTAAAAGCACCAAACTTGACGAAGGTATCATCTTTTTCTGGAATAAGGTTTCTTTCTAATTTAGATTCCACTGAAGGAGCATTATATGACTTCTCTATTTTTTCTACAACTTTCTGAGATACTTCTAAGTTCCACTTACCAGGAGAAACTTTGTAATTCTCTAGGTGGCGAGAAACTGTTGTGTAGGAAAACCCCTTTGAAGCACAGAATCCTTTAACATCTGCAGTTGTGAATTCAGATCCAAAAGTAGAATGAAGTTCAGTAATTAGTTTCTCACTATCTATGCGAGACATAATGAATGTTTTTTAACTACTGTTATTATAAACAAAAAAGAGAGGTATAGAACCCCTCAGTAGACAGTTTAAAAACTGGCATCAGTATAATCCTCACCATAGACAGGCATAATATCGTGAATAGACACATCAACTTCTTTGCTAATCAATCTTTGTTCCAATTGATCAACAGTTAGATTGTGTTCTATTACTTCAGTCCCAGGACCTTTCCTATAAACATGAAATACTAGATCTTTCATATTTATTTTTTTGATCTACTTCTCTTTTTTCTCTTTGGAGTTACACCACCTACCCATGCCTCATTCTCTGGAGTACTAGGATCATCGGCAATGTAATGTCCACTTTTATCCCTTGCTCTCTTAGGTTTTGCAGGAGGTGGCGTTGATTTTGCAACTGGTTCTGGTACTGGTGGAGTTGATTTCCCAATTAAATCGCCAAATCTGCTCATAATTCTACATGTAAATCTTGCAAGTATTTATCAGGCTACTAATTCAATAAATTCACTAAGAATTTTTTTATTTACCTTCTTACCTTTAAGACTTTTTATAAAAGCACTTTTAATCTGACTCTTAGTAGCATCTTCCTTAACTTCAAAATCAACCTCCTCAGCAAGAGATTTTGCAGATAAACCAAAGTAACTATGATATCCAGAATTCTTAATAGTAAAAGATTTATTCCTCCTCCAATCTCTCATTGTCTCATCATATAATTTACCATATGATCCACAATAATTTCTAATGAAATATCCACCATCACGATTTGCTAAAAGACGCATCCCAATAAAATTAACTTCAGGAAACTTATCACGTAAATTGCGAAGTAATACATCAGTCATCCCATACCAACCATTATCAAATGCATATGTATTTCCTGTTTTACGATCACGAAGAAAAACATTACTATTGACATTAGCCCATCCTAAAAATTCTTTTTTCTCCCAAGAACGCTTAACCAACTTATGATAAGGTACTGCACATCCTTCTCCATCAGTTAAAACTATACATTGAACTTTCTCAACCTTATTACTACTCTTAAACTGAGGAATAATCTCATGAAGAGCAATCATAGACTCATTTAAAGGTGTTCCAGATAATCTCAATTTACAAGGAATATCATAACAAACAAATCTATTTGTAAATGAAAATGCAATACGAAAAATATTTTTCATCTGCTGATCTAATACTTTTGCATTAACCTTACTAGTCAATATATTCATCAGGGAAAAATGTTCCTGAACAACTAACAAACCTGGTTTCTTTTCATATGGATAAATCCTAGACAATCGACGATTCCCATCACTATCAAATTGTTCAAAAGGATAATCATTAGTAAAGGCATAAACCTCAAAAGGAATCTGAACCTTTCTACAAAACCATATTAAATTATATAATTGCTTTATAGTATCAAGCATAACCAAATTCATCGATCCTGACCAATCAAGAATAAAAATTAATCCATGATTCTTTCCATCAGGAAGAACTGTTATCTTCTTAAAGAGATCCTCGTTATATCGGTAAGTATGAAGCTTCGCTGTATCGAGAACCCCAGTGCGACTAGTAGCAGAACGAGCATAACTCGAAGCTGCCTTACGACATTCAAACTCTTTGACAAGATAATTGACTTCTTTCTTTGCACTATTCTTGAAATCTTCAAACTGACTATCGGGATAACTAAAATCATATTTATTAACTTCAAATTCATAATATTCCGATTTATTAGGATCAACATTCGATGGATCCCAAGATTCTTGACAATGTTGATGGATCTCATCATTTGAAACAATAAATTGATCTAATTTCACTTTTGGAATTTCAACATATGCATTCTCCACTGCATGTTCACTAGTAAGATCTTTAAGAGACTCTGCAAGAGTATCTACAGTTTTAACATCTATATCTCCAGAAGATTCTCCACCTTGAGTCTTAGGAGGCGCATCAGTAGGTTGATCACTCTTTTCATCAAAAGGTGAATCTTCTTTCATACCAGCATTATGTAAACACTCATCAAGCATCATCTCAGCACGTTCATCATCAGTCATCTCAGAAGTCTGTGCAACTCCTCCTGAAATACCATCTTTATTTTCTTCTTTTTCTTGTTCTCTTTCTTTTATCTCTTCTTGACAACGATCATCAACCATTTGTGCTGCTTCTAATACATCATCAAAAGTTTCACACTTATCAATTATACCGATAATCTGTTCTTCAGAAGGCGAAAAAGCCAAATCAATGAAGTTACCCACCTTGTAATGTAAATTAACCCTATCAGCAAAACTAAAGGTATCAAGATCTTCATCACCAATAGAAAAGAAATCGTCATTGTTTAGTTCCTCATAACCGTAATAAAAAGATTTAGCAAGACCTGCGTATCTACGCTTCATCAACTTCTCAATTCTTGCGTCTTCTACAATATTAACAACTGAAGGGTGGATCTTATAATCTACACTCCAATCTCTATCTGGTGTAAAAAGTGCATGTCCTACCTCATGACCAACAAGCATATCATATACAATATTACTTGCCTTCTCCCATAAAGGAAGAATCAATACACGAGTGTGAACATTAAATTGGGCAGTCTCTACCTTTTTGTGCTCAACAATAAGATCTTCTGTTGCAAGAAGTTTTGCTAATTGTGATTTGATTTCGTGTTTAACACGCATAGGTCTTTTGCTTGATGTACCTATTATACGAAGAAACCCCTCGCTTGGAGGGGTTCATGTGACACTTTTTAAAGTGGGCAAGACGTGCTTTTGCTTGACGCAATGCCTGTGGTCTAAGAGTTCGCTTCTTCTCCTTCTTAGAATGGTGTTGCCAATTTGGAACTTTCATGGTTCAAAACCAAATCCAGATTATTTATTATAACTGAACCTGTTCAGAACCGCCACCCAAATGACACGAAATGTCAGAATCACAATTTTCGGATCCACCTACTGAAAACGGATTATATCTTGCAGTTGCAATCTCATACATCTTCTGGTGCATAGTCTTTTCCTTTTCTATTTGATCACTTTCATCAGGTTCTTCTATAAACCAATCATCAGCAATTTCCTCCTCTGGTCTGGGAGGTTCATATTCACATGGTGCAGTATCTTCCCAATCAGGAGGTTCTCCATCAGGATGGTATCTATTTGTCGCCACTGGCATGGAATCTAAAGGATTATTCTTAGAATCACCAAACCAATCATCGGGATCAACCCCTAAATCATTTTTCATACTAAACGTTTGCTCCTCCTTTTCCATAAATCCTCTTCATACGTATACCCTCAACAGAACTATCAGCATCCCTTTGACTTCTATTATCTACAGTCCTGCTTCTAGGATAAACACCAGTATTTAATTTTCTCTTCACAGCTCTTGGTGGATTCTCATGAGCTGCAGGAGTTGAATAATCATCATACGTTTTAGTTTTACTTGCTTCCTTCTCCTTTTCAAATTGTGCTTTACCACGAGCAATTCTTCTCTGCTGTGCTGCTTTCTTATCCTTCAATGTAGCATACTTTCCTGTCACCTGATCGGCAGCAGTTGTTTCACTTTCCTTTCTCTTTGCTTTATCTGCTTGAAGTTTCTTGATTGCTTTCTTCTGAGCACCACCTTTTGCAGTGACATCCTTAACTTGGACTTCCTGCTTCTTCTTACCCTTACCCTTGGTAACAACTGGTTCGATACGAACCTTAGATCCTCCTGGACCTCTTCTCCATTCAGATATGAATTCGTCGAATGTTTTCATTACTTCTAGCATTTTCTTTTATTTATTTAAGATATCTTCTTACTAAATCCTTTGACCTTATCAAACCTGATAATCTTATCAAAACTATCAATAAGATCTTCTGTCTTATGGGAAATCACAAACACATTAGCATCACTCACCACATACTTAACAATTTTAGTAAAATACTCAGTACCAAACCCATCTAAGGAACTATCAAAGATTTCATCAAGAATCAACAAATTCGTACTAGCAGAATTCTTCATCCTTGCTATTTCTCTCCAAGTAAAAAGAAGTGCAAGATCAATCCTCATCTTCTCTCCTTCAGAGAATGATTCATAACTAAACTTATCATGTACTGGAGATTTTACACTCTCTTTAAATTCTTCATCTAAAGAAAAATTAATATAAAAATCCATCAACTGCAGATACTTATTGATCTGCTGATTCATTAGAGGTAAATACCGCTTAATAATTTTTGACTTAACTCCACCATCTTTCATCAAAGCATGAGCAAATTCATTGTAAACAATTCGCTCACTTTCCTTTGATTGGTCTACCTGAAGTCCTTCCAATTCTCCTATTAATTTGTCTAACGCATGTCTTTCAGAAGTTCTGTTCTTAATTTGATCGGTAACTCTTTGAATTTCTTGTTCGAGATCTCTTCCTTGACTTTGAAGTCCAGAAATCCTTGTGCTTGTTTTAGAAATTTCATGCGTTAGTTTAGATGCCTCCTGCGATAATTCCTTGAATTGGGTTTCTTTTTCCTCCTCAAGTCTGATTGCTTCCTCTAGTTCCTTAAAACCATCTTGTAGTTTCTTAGCTCTAGTTTCTGCGTCATTAATTCTATTTACACGAAAATCTTCATTAAGAGATTGTGTACAAGTAGGACATACCGTATTATCTGTGAAAAACTTATGCTCTTTGGTTATAGTTGATACTTTCTGAGATAATTTGCCTCTCAAATTGCCAAGTTTTCTTAACTTAGCGTTACAGTCTGAGAACATTTGAATATCTTGATTAATCACTCCCAAGTCTTCACTTAATTCTTGTAGGTCTCCTTCGTATCGATCAATATCTTTATTAATTTCTTTTAATTTATTCTTCTTTTCCTTAATATTTTTCTTACCACTTTCTTCCAATTCTTGAATAAAACTATTCTGCATATCAACTTTCTCTTCTAAAAGATTTTTACGAATAGATATATCCCGAAGTCTTTCATTAGTACTTCTCATCCTCTCTTTAAGAATCAATCCCATCACTGAGAATATCTTAATATCTAAAAGATCTTCAATAACCTCTCTTCTATTTGATGCAGTTAATTGCATAAAAGGTACAAATGATGCACTACCTAATATAACAATCTGAGTAAATGACTTATAATTTAACTTTAAAACTTGTTCTTCCAACCATTTCTGCTGATCTGTTGCTGCGGCATTTTGATCAAGTATATTCCCATCCCTATAAATCTCAAAAATATTTGGTTTAATTCCTCGTATCACTTTCCAATCCGTCTTTCCAACAGAAAATTCTATCTCAACTACACATTCCTTCTCATTAACTGTATTAACAAGTTGTGCCTTATTAACTTTACGAAAAGGTTTATTGAACAACGAAAAAGTAAGAGCATCAAGAATCGTGCTCTTACCAGCACCATTTGTACCAATAATTAAACTTGTCTTTACTTCGGTAAGATCTATTTCTGTAAATTGATTACCAGTCGATAGAAAATTACGCCATTTTATCTTTTTGAATATTATCATTCTCTCTTGGTGGAATCACAAAATCATCTTCTGTAATGATCACATACCTATAATTATACATGTTACAGGTCTTAATTGCAAGCTCTGTTTCAACCTCAACAACACTCATAGGTGGATAATCTTCTGCCTCTAATAATCCTCCATATCTAGTTGCATCATCTTCTTTCTCAAACATATACAAAGCCTTCTCACCGTCTTCATCAGCAACGGCATAAGCACCATCATCTTCGTGTCCTTCTATACTCAAGATATACATTACTCGAACTCACAAGCCTCCCTGTAAACGTCCTTCATAATATCTTTAACAATTTCCTTATCTAAATCAAAATCAGAATCTTCAATATATTTATTTAAAAGTGTCAATGTATTCTCATACTCATCTTGGGAGAAATCCACACCTTCATCATCAATTATAAAGTTCTCAACAACTTTAAGGTCTACACATCCAGACTTATTAATCTTATCAACATACTTATCAAACTCAAATTGACTAGACTTCTTTCTAACAATAACTTTTACTATTTTATCCTTTAAATATCTTGCATCAAAGAGTTTAGAATTAGTATCCTCATAGTATACTTTCTCAAACATATTATAAGGATTCTCTATAAATTCCACATTATATGTTTCAGTATCAAATATATGAAATCCTCTCTTGTCATCTGCATCATTCCAATACATCTGATAGGGATTACCTAAGTAAAATACCTTTCCATCATTAGAACGTGTATGATAATGACCAGAAAATACTACATCTAACTTCTTAAATGCAGATACATCTAACCCACTATGTGCATTTGTTTGAACAAGTCCAGGAAATAATGCAAATCCATTCAATTCTAAATGACCAAATGCTACCTTTGATCGAGGATTTTTTAATATATCAACCGTCTCTTCATAATTATCTTGACAAACCCAAGGAAGTAATAATGCTTCAAATCCATCTATATCAATATAAGACGGTCTAGAAAATCTAACAATATTATCATAGGAAGTCAATAAAGAATCTATTGCATTTACTTCATTCGTATTCTTATAATATGCATCATGATTTCCTACAATAGTATACACCTTGGTTTTAAGGCGTTTAAACTTATCATATACATTTTCCTTTGCCCAATCTAATGCCCAAAAATCAATACTTTTACGATTATCAAAAGAATCTCCAAGATGTATTACATGTTTAATCTTTCTCTTTTTTATTGTAGGAAAGAATATATCATCATAAAATTTTTGAAAATAATCGTGAAATATCTTACTTCCTTTTCTGGCACCATAGTGAGTATCAGTTATTAAAGCAATCTTCATTAATTATAAAGTTTAGTTTGTATATTCTCTTTGATTGTGTTATAGTCAGATGTGCTATAATCTCCATCTGCACTAAAGACCTCATCAAAACCAGATCTCTCAATAATTTTTGCTCTTATATCCATCTGACGTTTCTCTTTTTGAATCCTACGAAGAAAAGCATAATGTATAATCTGAGTAAAGTAAGCAAAGGGGTTAGAAGACTTTTCGGGATTAAAATTCTTTATATACTGAACACAATTCTCTATACCATCACAAATCATGTCCTCTCGAAACATGTAATTAACAAAATTTGGTTTATAAGATAAATGAGTTGCTATCTTTAAGAAACAAGACCCAAGATAATTTGTAATACGAGGTCTTGGTTCCCCTGCTTCTTCTGCTGCTATGCACTTATTTCTGTATATAACAATTGCTTCAAGAAACTCTTTGTTATTTACATAATGTTCAGACTTACGTTTTCCTCTTGGCATTGCATTTTGTCTCTCTAAATGTGATTACATTATAACACAAAAACACCAAGCTTGACAAGGTATCAAATTCCCTGTAAAATAACTCTGTAGGGGTTCAAGGGGATGACTTATAAAGCTTTTCTAAAAATACTCTAGCATCAGATACAGAAGATAAGAATCCCATATTTTCATTTATATCAGTTCTATTAGAAATTCTATCCTTATCTCTTAAGAATTTATTGTATACATTTATAAGTTGTTCATCATGAACTTCTGTCATAGTCATAACATTATTCATATTCATAACCAAAACGGGATCATCAGTCATTTTCAACCAAGGATTAATTCTAATAGCACTTACACCAATTTGACGAATTATAATATTTTCAAAAGTAACTGGTGATTCTATCATAAGAATAGTTTTATCTTCTTCTTCACACGGGCAAACTTTGGCGAATATTTCTTCCCCTGAAACCAATTTTAATACTGCGTGGAAATCTTCTTTATCCATTTTCTTTTAAATTAATTTGTATTATCTCATAGTTAAATTTTTCTTCGTTATAAATCTTGATTCTTTCTACTAAGTGATTTAAGGTATAATTTTTTCTAGAATTATAAGAGATATCATCAGCAATATCATATAATACTGCTTTTAACTTTCCATCTCCTTTTCTGAGGACTCTACCGATGGACTGGAGATTTCGGATTCTGGACTTGGAGGGACTGGCGAAGATGACGTTGTGCAGCCGCTTAATGTTGATCCCAGTACTAAAAGTGCCATAACTGGCAACAATAATTGCATTGTTTTCATTTTCGGTGATTTCCCTAATACGTTCTCTTTCCTCAGCTTCGATTCCACCATGTACATAAAATACCTTTCGATCATTATTTACAGAACTATTTATAGAATCGTATAAGATTTCACCATGTGTGGCAACCCGACTGAATAAAATAAGAGTATTGCCTTTTAAATCAATAGCAAGATTTTTAATAAACCTATTTCTTTTTGAATGTCCAATAATATACTGAAGTTCATCTTCATAGGTTTCAAATTTTTGATCTTTATGTTTTAATATTAATACCCTGATCTGCAATTTAGAAAGATGACCTTTATCTATAAGTTCTTTAGTTTGAGTTACCTTGTATGATGGTCCAAATAGTCCTTCTAATACCCATTTATGAGTCTGTGATCCACTCAAAGTTCCAGTAAAGCCATATCTGTACTTTGCATCGTCCATCTTTGTCATGATGCTTACAAGAGATTTCGACTTAAATAAGTGTGCTTCATCTCCAATAGCAACGTCAAAATCTTTAAAAAATGGTCTTCTCAATTTGTAGATAGATTGCCAAGTAGTAATAGTTACTGGGTTTTCATTTGTTTTTTCTTTACCTGCATATATTCTATGACAATACTTCTCAACATTCCAACCATAATCTATAAAATCCTTATACATCTGTTCTACCAAAGATGTAGTAGGAACGACTAATAAAACTTTTTTTCCTTTTTCTGCAAAATATCTCACTACGGCATATATCATTAATGACTTACCTGATGCAGTAGGTGATATTAAAAGTTTACGATTGTATCTAAGTGCATCATATACAGCATTGATTTGATAATCTCTTGGTTTATGCCTTGAGATCTTTTTCATATATTCTTTTACCCATTCCTTAGAGATTATTTCATTCTCCTCAAAGGGTGTTCCATAATATTCATTATTCTCGAACTCTACTGTATACTCTGATTTTCTTGCCCAAGAAGTAATTTTATCTACAAGACCACCGTAGATTTCTCCAGTTGCAGGTGAGAATAAACGAATCTTACCATCCCAGTATTTACTTCTATACTGAGGCATGAACTTAGCACCTGGAACATCAAATGTAAAAAGATCAGACAATTCTTGACAAATTGCTGGTTCTGCTTTTACGGTTACATATACTTCATTCTTTTTTCTTATAGTAATATCAGTCACTGTATCCTCTAATGAATTTCTGCCATTCAATAGAATTCTTAATTTGATAAGTACGATTACTTATAGTCTTAAGAATACTATCCAAATAAGTAATCATTACTTGATAGTAGTCTATCTTAGAGTGTTGCTTAATTAAATCTTCATCTGCGTCCATGTATTTATCGACATCTTGCCTTAAGACCTTATGATCAAAAGGTTTATCGATATACACTTCAGGATCTGCTTTGCCAGTATAATACTGCCACTTTTCCTTTTTAAGTACTTTAAATTTATTCTCCTCCATTTTTCTGAGAAGAATAAGATTATTTAATATTCTATAATATTTTGCATGTAATGCAGGAACATTAGTAGACTCAGTGTGTAGATTATCTGCGTCTAATTTTGAATCCTCATTCCATAACGATTGAATTTCATCAAGATCCATAAAATCATGTCATCACCTCTATATTGTATATAGAATACTTAAAAGTAGCTTCGGCCGTAACATATTCAATATCTTCGCTTGTTGCATCAAACCTTACATTTGATAAACTTACTGGAAAAACATCCTTAAATTTGACTTTAGCAATAACATTAAAATTACTATTATAGATGGCAAGTGTTGCATCAGAATATTCATTATATGGAGATCTACCACTAGTATCTTGAATATACTGATCTTCTCTTTTTAAATCAGAAAATTCTTGAATATCTTCTGGATAACCTAGACCTCTCATCCACTTATGAACTTCGAGATAATTTTCTAAATTCTCATCTACAAGAAATCTTAAAGTAAAATCCTCATAAGACATCTTATCACCAGGAACTGGTATATCCTTTAGATAAGTTGGTTGTAAAGCAAATCCTAGATTTATACCAGGAATCATTGCAGAATTTGAAAGAAAATCTGCTTTAGGTACTTTACTTATAGCAAATTTAAATCCTATCGGGGATAGATAATTCCTATTTGATAGTTGAGTTACTTTCCAATTTTGTGGCATGATCTATTCCTCTAGTCTTTTGGATCGTCAGTGATACGTTTCATTACTTTTCCACTGGCATTATACAGTCTACCTTTATGTAACTGAGTACCAATAAATTCTGCTGATTTAGCAGATTTTTTCAATTCTTTAGGATTTCTTGAAAGATCTGTTTTAATTACTATATCACTATATTTACCAGGTCTTTGTACATAACGTTTTAAATCAACAGTCTCATCAACATCATCTATTGGTCTAAATGGACTAACATACTTCTCATCTTCTTCTCTTTTTCTATCCTTTCTCCATTGTCTAATTTTCTTCTCAGCATCACTTTGAGAAGAATCATTCTCTTTTCTCTTCTTCCTAGATTTAGCTTTTTCTACATCTTGTCTATATTGACTCCATTTTTTTGCTGCCCAAATATGTGGTCCCGCCATCTTATTTCCCTCCTTCCTTTTTATCCTTCAATTTTTTCTTAGCCTCATTTGCTTTGGCCATGAATCCTGCGAATGAAATCCCTTTCTTTTTAAGAAAGTCTTTAAATTGATTGTCATCCAACCCTTCCATAAATTTCATTACTGTCCAGTTAGAGGATCCTTATCTTTGTACTGTCCAGTTAGAGGATCTTTACCTTTGTTTTTTGCTTTCCATTTTTTAACCTGAACGTCCATAGGTTCAGACTTCTTCTTACCAGCATCATTTAATTCTCTAGCTCTAGTATAACTAGGATGTTCCAAATCTGGACGAGTTGTTTCGTCTACACTTTGTAAAAATTGATTAAAGGATTTCATTCTCCTCCTCCACTACCGTTTCCGCCACCATTACCGCCATTGCCATTGCCATGACCGCCACCATTGCCATTACTACTTCCATTACCGTTATCGGACCCATCGTCATCATCCTTTTCTAAATAACCACTTCTACCAATATGGTATCCATGAGGGATTTTTTTACACTTTTTATCTGTATAGCACCAATATTTACCACTGGGGCATGATTTAGATTCATTAATAAATTGATTAAAAGTTTTCATTATGGAACGCAGGTCTCCTGATGTATTTAGACAAAAAAAAGACCTCCAAAAAGGAGGTCTCTGAAAATAAAGGATATATATCCTTTCTTCTTACATAAGGTTAAGAACTTTAACACGTCTGTAATAACGGTTAGCGTTAGCCTTGATAGCACCGAGTGCCTGAGTAGTTCCTTCAGCAAATGGGTTGGCAACAATACCATATCTGGTCTTAAAGCCAATTTTTGGTTGGAAGGTGTTCTCGCCAACTGCACGAACCATCTGTAGAGGAACGTATGGGCAATAGAACAATCCAGCGTCATAAGGTGAAGAACCTTTGTAACCAACAACGTAGTACTGATTATCAGATACGTTTGCTGAGTAAGGGTCGATGTATACTCTATACTTACCTTGAAGAACACCAGCAAATGTATTACCAGTATCATCAACGTTAAGGTTAGCATTCAGAGCAGGTGTGTAATCAAGTACACCAGCCATTGTTAGGGCGGAAGCAACGTCTGCGGAGCAGAGGATCATGTTGCCCTTTCCACGACGAGTTTCCTGTGCGATTGCGTTGGCATCTCTTTCGATCTGGAAGAGTAGTCCCTTGAACTTCTCAACTGACCAACGACCGTTACTGTCAACGTCTAGGTCGAATGCGCCATTCGTTGCAGTATTCGCTATAGCACCAGTTCTAGCAACTTTGTAGATGGTACGAATAACTTCACGGTTAATTTCAGCAAGGATCTCTGTAGAGAGAATGTTTGCTAATTCCGCTTCAGCATTCAAACCATGAATTGCTTTGAGGTCTTGAGCTAGTTCCAAACTGTACTCAGCTTTGAGTGCTCTGGACTTCGCAGTCACAGTAACTTTCTCGATGCTGAATGCCATCTGGTTAAACTGATTACCTGCGGCATCTCCTAGAGCCTCAGAATCACCAGTCTGCATACCCTGACCAACAGAGTACTGTGCTTGAGTAGCATTAGAACTTGGGTTTAGAGCACCTGGGTTGGATCCTTGTGCAGTACTTGAAGTAGTACCGAAACCAACTGCGGCTCCATCATCACTACCAGCGGTGTAATCACCCTGAGTGAGATTATGCCCATCGTCCTGACCAGAATGTGAGGTATCCACTTCGTCGAAGAAGGTCTCAGTTCCACTCTGATTGTCGTAGCGGGAACGCATTGCGAAGATCAAACCTGTAGGTCCGTTCATTGGTTGAACACCAGCAAGGTCATAAGCGACCAAGTTAGGCATAGAACGACGGATTAGGCTGATCAAAACAGGGTCGAAACCAGCGACAGGGCCACCAGGGGTAGCACTACCACCATAACCACCCGAAGCACCTGCTGCGTTACCAATATTAGTTGGTGCTTCTGTGAGGAAATTACGCTCCTCATTCATAAATTTTTCTTGGTTCTCCAGGAGAACTGCGGTAACCATTCTGCGGTGAGAATCCTTAATCGGTTCTGCACTTTCTGCATCTAGTAATGGGGCCCACTTCTCCTGCAGTTGTTCAGCGTTGAACATTTGCATTTGATTTTTACCTCTTTTAGATTAAAGTATTAGGGTTTGAGATAATGTATGAATTACTTTTTAGCGACTCTCTGAAGAGTACTTAGATAATTCGCCATGTGTCCAGTTGCCTGAACTTCTGGAGCATTTTCTTCAGTAATTAAATCGGAGCTATCGCTTTGAGTACTAACTACTTGCTTAGTTGGGAAATAAGAATTTCTCAGAGTAATTAGTTTCTCACGGTAATCGGCTTCACTTTCAAACTCAACACTTTCAGCCAGAGAAGCGAGTTTTTCTTTCTGAGTGACTGCTAGTCCTTCAGAAACTTCACCTAAAATTCCATCTGATGTAGATTCTGCTAGTCTCTTATTTAGAGCAACATTCGATTCGATTTGCTCGTTGAGTTTCGACTCCATTTCATCAAGTTTATTTACCATGCTCTCAAGGACATCATATTTTTCTTCAGGGATTGATACATAATGTTCTTCAAAAAGACCTTTCATGCCACTTAGGAAGGACTCGGACAATTCTCCTTTTAGTCCTTGATCTACGGCAAGTTCATTTTCTTGTAGCCATTCACCAGCTACGTACTCAAGATAAGAATCAACTCTTTCTGTGAGTTCATCCTTAAACTCTGTAATTTCTTCTGTCAGAGCTTTAACATGATCAGCTTCCAATTGCTCTTCAACCTTAGCAACTTTAGAATTGATTGCTGCTTCAAAGATTGTTTTTGCTTTTTCTTGGAATTCTTCGGAAAGTTCCTCTCCTTCAAGAAGTGCATTAACGTCGTCATCAACGCTAACTTCTTCTACAACTTCCTCTTCGGTTGCTTCAGATTCAGCAACTACTTCTTCAGTTTCGGCGGATTCGATTGCTTCCTTCATTTTCTGACGAAGTTTAGATGGAGCCTCATCGACTTCCTCTTCTACAACTTCCTCTTCAGTTACTTCAGATTCAGCAACTACTTCCTCAGTAGAAACTTCCTCTTCTGCAACTACCTCTTGATCCTCCTCAACTTCTTCTTTTTTGAGAGATGTCCCAGGTTGAACATCGCCAGCCTTAACTGCTGACTTTGCTCCTTTGTTTACTACGTTCTTCACTTGTTGTAGTGAAGCACCTGGTGTTTTTAACTTTGCTGAGTCGTCATCGACTTTATAGTTGTCTGGGGTAGGTCCACCAAGATCCTCCCAAGTACCACCGTTTCCAGGGGTAACTGTGCCAGAAGCATTGCTTCCTGCTTTAGGCATTGGGTCACCTGCTTTTGCGTTAGCATTAACAGCGGTCTTGGATTGCTTAGTGCCTACTTCCATTTCTTGTAATTGATTGCCACGGGACATTTGAAACTCTCCGATTACCTTAGTAATTTTACTATATTTATTTATAATTTAAAGATTTGATAAAAAGTCATTAAAGAGACTTAACTTGTGCTCTTCAAGTCGTTTTTGATCAACTAGAGTGTTGATGCGCCTTTTTGTGCGTGACGCAAGTTGTTCACGGAGCATACCTCCTTCCCAAACCCACTCTTTTCCTTCCATGATTCCGTTGACAAATGCATCGGGTGCGGAAGGATCGGCAACGATATCAGCAGCTGTTGCTAACTGAAAGTCCTCACCTACAACTTTTGCTCCAGTGTTGTCTTCTCTTAGTGATCCAACACCACGGGATGATACTCCAAGTGTCACGCCTTCATCTATTAGAGATGATGCAATTTTACCCATTGGAGTTGAAAGTAATTGTGCTTTACCTTTAAAATTATTTCCCTCTTGTCTAAGGGAAGTAATCTTATGAGAAACACGATCTAAATTAACAGTAGGACCATCTGGGTGTCCCAGTTCACCAAGAGCACGACCTTTCTTAACAAAGGATTCGTTATAACGACCAACTTCACGAGCAAGAGTCTCGGTTGGATATAATCTTCCATTACGGTTCTTAATCCCACCTTGGAGAAATACTCCTTCAATGTATAATTTCTTATTTGCACCCTTACCTTCGGTTACAAATTTAACACTTGATACTTCTTCTGTGATTAATTTCATTGGTTTTTAATTCGTGTAACCTACTTGTGCTCCCAATACTGCAGCGTTTGCTGCAAATATAGCATGACTAGATTGTTTTTCAATTACTTCTGAGGTTGACCTCATAAGAGTAAAGGTTCCAACAACGGCACCATTTTGTGCTTCTACTACAGTAACTAAATGATCAGCACCAGATGCGGTATTTACCAACCGTACTACAGTTGCATTACCAAAGGTTGATGCAGTGCCAGTACCAGTAGGACATGCTGCTTGTGTACCTTTAACTAAAAGTCTAGTCATTTGACTCCTCTTCTTGTTCTACTTCATTAGTGACATTTGCATCGAGATCTACATCTTGATCAAACTCGGTATCATCGCCAAACAGACCTGCTGAAACAGCGGGTCTTGCTGCGTCAACTCTTTCTGCACTCTTAGTATAAAGAAGTTCCTTTATCCTATCAGAGATATCAGTAGGAGAATCATTATCAATCATTAAATCCACTAAATCATCCATTTTGTCACAAAATAACTAACAATTATTTATATCTCTCCTCCCTTAGGCATTTTTATTTGGGTCGCTTTATTACTTCCAGCGTCTAGAGATGGTTCATTTACTGGAGCACCCAAATTCATTTCTGAGTTAGGATTTTCGGCAGGATCAGCAAGTTGATCTACAGGCATACCACTACCTGGATCTAAAGGCATATTTGGATCAGGTATAATTCCATCCTCGATTTCTTGTGCCATTTGCTTATCCATTTCTACAATATCATCTTCAGTTTGCTTAAGAACTTTAGATCTTACATATTGAGCAGAGAAATATTTACCCATATATGGTTCCATTGCAGCAACTACACCAAGTTGCTCATTAAGAAGTTCATTCTCTTTAAGATCTGAAAAATGATTATCATATAAGAAATCAAATTGAATATGATCTTCCAACGATTCCCAATCATCTGGAGTAATAATATTCTTAAGAATCAATTGAGTCTTAAGCATATCCATAAAGACTTGAGAGAATCTCTTACGAAGTCTTCCTACAAATTTTGTGAATTTTAATTCGTCACGAAGAATCTCTGATGACCTTCCCAAATTAAAACCACCCTGACTATCAAGTCTACTTGATGGAACATTTAATGATTTATAGAGTTTTGTTTGAAAATACTCGATGTCAGTAAGTTCTCCAAGGTTTTGTCCACCTGGAAGTGTAGTGATTTCAGTTCCTCTACCCCCTTCTCTACGTGGTAACCAAAAGTCCTCAAGCATTGCCATATACTTACGATCATCTCTGATCTCTCCAGTATCTGCATTATAAACCAGTTTATTTCTATAACGGTTCATAACATCACGCAGATATTGCTCTGCCTTGATCTTAGGGAGATTGCCTACATCAATATAGAAAATTCTTCTTTCTGGAGCACGAGATAATCTGTAAATAACAAGACTATCCTCAACCATTCTTAACTGGTTAAGTGCTTTGATTGCTTTATGCAAATAAGATAAAACTGTTTGCTTATTACGATCTACTAGACCTGAAGTAACATATGTAATCGCATCTTTTGCAATTTTTACTGTTTTAGCATCACCTCGTGCAGGGATCATGCCAGTATTTTTTGACTGAGCATTAGGATCGTAAAGATAATACTCTTCAATCTTAGGTGCTTCAAATGCCTTTAATTCATCTTTCTGATCACCATAAATTGGTGATTGATAATTAGGACCAAGTTTTTCTTGCTTTCTAATTAATCTAATCTTTAATGGATCAATATATCTTACTTCTTGAATACCTTCGTCTGGTTTCTTTAAATCAATTACTTTATGGTAATATACTCTTCCATCAATATACCAAGTACGAAAAATCTCATGGCACTTCTTATCAAAACCCAATAATGATTTAATATGTTTAAATTCTTTTCTAATAATATCTTTTAACTTATCGGAAGCATTGAGATTTGATAGTTCAATCTCTACAGGTGAATCATCAAGATCCGAAACTATTGCTTCATTTACAACATCTTCAATCGCAGTGTCACATTCTGGATGCAAACACATCTCACGGTATCTACGTACCAAGTCTTGTTCGTTCTTATATACTCCTTCAATATCTACGTATTGTCCGTAGAAACCACTAGAAATATAAAAATCAGACTTATCTTCCTCATTACTAGGAACTGGAGAGACGACAGCCTTTTTCGCTGAAGTCTTCCCAGTATCTGGTAACTTAAATCCAAATAATTTAGCCATTAATCAAAATTTGAAGTATTATCTACTATTTATGCTCCTGTACCAATTTGACTTTGACCAGAAGGATCCAGTATATCGTACCATTGATATGCCATTTCAACATCGAAAGTTTCGATTGCATCGGCAGTATCATAAGAAAGAGCTATCTCAGTAACATTAACTGGATATGCGCCAAGGAATTTATATTGCTTCAAGACGGGAATTTGAACACCGCTTGTAGGAACTTTTCCTTGAAGGTTGGATCTTCCTAATTGTCTTACAAACATATCTTGCTGATAATCAACTGGGTTAGTTCTACCAGCATTATCTTCATTCTTGTTTATAAGGTTGCTCCATCTTTCAAAAGCAGTTCTTATGTTAAAGTCAACATCATTAATTATAGTAATAGTCCAATTAGCGAATGATCTATCACCAGCGATTTTAAGTTCTCTTCCTCTATACGCAATTGGAATAGTGGCAACAGTAGAAGCAGGTAAAGACGCTGCTTTTACCAAGAACCTTGTTTTATCTGAGAGGGCATCCTTACTTGTGTCAAGTGGAATTGCATCGTCGGGGAAATAGAGTTCACACTCAAATAAATTAGGACGAGCACCACCCCCAACCATTCTACCCTTGAACGCATCAAGGGTCCTATCTTTAGTATTTGGAATGTTTAGATTGGCCATTAAATTCTTCCTCTAGTTAATTAAACGTTTCCGACGACTTCTTCAAAACTAACTCCAGTGCGTGTAGCAACAAAAGTAAGTCCGATAAAGTTGATTGATCTTGCAGGTTTAACGAAAATATCAGCCCTGAATTGGTTTGAATCAATAACATCAGGAGTGTTGTTTGTTTCGTCGCAAATTACGACAAAATCATTAATACCCCTCTTTGCTTTAACATCACGAAGATAAGGTTCAACAATATTTAAGAAGTTGGCCCTTGTTATTACGTCGTTAAATTCAAAGAGTTGAGCTCTTGCTGCTCTTTCAATTGTTGCCTCAATAGTGAGGAATAAACGACGAACATTGATTCGATCAAAAGCAGATGCGACACCAAGAGCAGTCTTATCACCAAACAAAATGATACCTGAACCAGGAGAGAAAATAACTGGGTTAATTCTCTTAGGATAGAGTAAATCTCTCTGTGCTTGGGATGGATTGAATGCTAACTTAATGGCACCGTTGATAGATCCTCTTGATGCTCCAGCAGGGGAGAACCAAGGATATTGATTGATAGAAGTTCTTGCCATCAATCCAGCAGTATCACCATTTAATGGAACATACTGGAACTTGTTATTGAACCTATCAAACATATACTTATAACCAGAATCAAAAACTGCATAAGATGAAGATGGTAATGGATCAAAGAAATCAATAATGTTATCTGTTTGTGTATCTGAATTACTTACATTAACAACTCCTCCTCTATGTGGAGAGATGCAAGCAACACAATCTTTTCTTAGATTTGCAATTTCAATTAATTTTCTTGCCTTAGCTGAAGACTCACTTACTGAACTTCCTCCAGAAGGACCGTTGATTAAGAAATTGATACTATACTCTGCTTGATTCTTAAAGAGTTCATATCCACTAACAACATCTGCTAATGATGCAGAGTATCCACCAGTGGCAGAATAATTTTCTCCACCTGTTAGTGTGTAAGTCTTGTTACCAAGTACAGAATACTTAGTACCTTGAGCATTACTACCCCAATTTCCTTTTCCACTTAGTGTCCAATTAGTGCCACCAGCAGTTGCAGTTAATGAACTACCAGCATCTGAAGAATCAGCACCACCAGCATATACGTAATTGGAAACTGTTGCAATCTGATCTTTATAGTAATTTGGTTCTGATGGAGATCTCTTACCATCCTTTGCCTTAGACAATCCAACAAACTTTTCAACAATGTTTGCTGCACTTCCAGTTACACTTCCATCATCATCAACGACAACAACATGAACTTCGTCATTAGTTGCACTTCTGTCTGTAGCAAATTCTGAAGAACCTGGTCTGTCTGCAATCGACTTCCAATAAACCGTTGCATTAGTTAGACCCAACGTCTGCTCGTTGTACCAATCTTTTACACTATCGGCAGAATTAAACGTAGCATTAACAACACTTGCAGTTGTTACAACTTTAAGAGGACGCTCAGTAGCACTAGTAGAACTCTCTCTAGTAAATACAAACTGTACAGCATCACCTACGGTTGCAATACCAGCAATTGCTTTATCGACATAAACTATACTGCTACCAATCGAAACAATTTTTGTTCCAGCGGCAACCACGGCAGTTCCAGCAGTAGCAACGATATCTCCTGTCTGAAGACTTGCTGTTGCAATTCCACTTATCGAAACGTCATATGCTTCATTTGTAACACCAGTATATGTTGCAATACCTGTAGAAGTAGTAGTTGTTGTAACTGTAGGGGCAAGGAATGAATTTGTTCCTCCCTGAGAATAAGCAACACTGGTTGAAGTATTACCAGTAGAAACTTTATCAGTTAACTTAACGTGTAGTTGATGTGTAATTGTATCTACACCAGTAATAACACCCCTTAAGAATCCTGTAGCAGCACTTGTGCTACCAGAACCTACCTCAATTCTTCCGTCAAGGGCTTGTGTTACACCCATACCAACCATTCCAGCGGTTACTCCAGAACCAACTGAAATAATTTGATCTGCCTGGGCATCGATGACGCAAACCTTAAGGTTGTTTGCCCATCTTCCAGGAAATCTTGCTGCCATCAACCAACTACTTGCATCTTGATAGTTGTTGACATAATCTTCGTAATTTTTAACTTTAAGAGTGACAGCGGAACTACCGTCTGTTCCAACTCCAGCACTATTTAAAGTTGTGCCATCAGTTCTTACAACTCTTAGGGTTCCACCATAAGAAAGATAAGACGATGCACTCAACCAATAATCATTTTGAGCATCATCTGTTTTTGGATCACCAAAAGTAGCAAGAAGATCTGCTTCTGTTTCTATTAAAGTTGGTACTTCTACTGGACCTCTTTCAAATGGCCCTGCAATTGCGCCAACCTGGTCGTTAATACCATCCACTCTACCAATAGTTAAGTCAATTTCCCTTACTTTGGTTCCAGGAGATACTAAGTTAAGCGACATGTCTCTTTTCCTCTAGATCTGTTCATTTTATCTAAGAATTATTTATAAATTGCCTTTCCTTACATGCAATACTACATGTACTCCCACATATACTCCATTCCTCCACCCTTATCTCCATATTCATCTGTATACCAACGATCTCCTTCTGGATCTACGAAAGACGCATCATCAGTCCCATCACTGATAAACCCAAAAGGTGCCATATCTTGTTCTATCTGATCTCTTTGTTCTTCATATAATCTTTTTCTTACATCTTGGTCTGTTAATTCTTTAAAGTATGGTTGTTGCAATAACCATGCATAAATTACCAAGCACATAGCAAGATCATCATTACATCCTTCTTCTGCCACAAATGAGTTACTTTTTGATATAAAAGTAGTTAACTCTGAAATAATATCATAATCTTTAAATAATACCTTATCTGCTTCAATAACTTGTTTTAAATTTAACGATCCTACCTTTTTAACAGTCTTAGACATCTTTACTCCAAACTGTGTTTTATTTCCTGAAAATCCTTGACCAACTACTTGACCTGCTCTACCCCTCATAGAACACATAAGAAGATTAATATATTCAAGATCAAAATTTAATATAGATGCAACCTGATCACCAACATCATTTACTTCACATAAAATAAATGCATTATTATACCCTCGACAAGTTTCGTATATTATATTAGGAAATAACATAGGTTTAACCTGATTATTTCTATACTTAGCAACTACCTGATGTGGAAATTCCGTTATATCAAATATAATAAATGCAGAATAATCTTCTCCGACTCCTCTTGCAACGTCAACAGTACAAACATAATCATGTTTTTCTATGGGTGCTGAATAAATATCCAATCCACTATTAGATGTCATTGGTTTATCATAAACAAGTGATCTAAGTTTTGCTGGACTAATAAGAGTATCAACAGAACCCAAAAATTCACATTCAAACTCGACCTTAAACTGTTGTTCTGAAGTATTTTTAATTGTCTGTAATCGCCATTCCTCATCTCTATTAGGAACTTCAGACCAATGTACTGCTGTAGGAACATAATCATTATCTCCGTTTTCTGCATCATGCCACATTCGGTAGAAATGATTCATACCTTTTGGCGTTGATACGATTATAATTTTAGTTGACGTACCAGATGAAATAGTAGGATATACAGAACTGAAGAAGTCGTCTGCAATATGATTAGGTACGAAAGCAAATTCATCTAAGAATATAATATTAAAGGTCATACCCCTGACTGCAGCAGCAGATGTAGATGCTGCCATAATCTTAGAACCATTTTCTAGTTCCAAACTACCCTTATTCCAAGTCAGAATGCCTTGTTGCATCCACTTAGGTAAGTTCTCATAAGCAATCTGCAATCTACCAAGTAAATCTCGTGCAGTTGCTGCTTTGTTAGCAAGAATACCAATATTTACATTATCGTTAAATATTGCATAATGTAACAAATATGACACAGAAGTAGTAGACTTACCAGTCTGTCGTGGCATCATACAGATATTGAATCTATTTCCATGAAACCTTTCAATTAATTTCTCCTGAAAAGGCCACATGTCAAATCCAACAAGACCTTCATCGACGTTTACGATCTTAATATAATTCCTTGCAAAATAAACTGGATCATCCTTACACTTGATAAATTCAGATATTTGCTCTGCATTAAATTCAACTGGGGTATTTGCCTTTTTTAAATTAGGATTACCCAGATATATGTTGTCAGCCATAACTCATCAACTCTCTCCAGCAAACATTAATGGTTTGGTTGGGTCATTCTGTGCTGGATCAAAATATAATACCGTAGCATTTGGATATGCTTTTCTTACTTCAAACGTAATTTCTGCTTTTGTTGGTCTAGTAAACTTAGGGAAGAACATATAAATTTGAATTGGTCTTCCTCTCCAATTTAACATAATACTATATGTTCTACCTCTTTCTTGGATACGAAGATATCCTTCATTTGTAGGTCGCCTAGCTGAAGTAGTTCTTTGATGTTGTATATTAGTTAAATCCTGATTTCTTCTTTTCATCTTTTCCACATGAGCGTCACTTGAAAGTTCGTTATATCTTCTCGTAAGTTCTTCATCAGAAAGTTTTTCCTCTTTCTTCTTCCGAGCTTCCGAAATCCACTTATGAAAAGTCTTCATTATACCTTAGAACTTTTTACTATTTAGACTTATCTTGATTGATTCCGCTTTTTAAGAGTTTCTGTAATTCTGCAGTAGACCCTACAAATAATGCATTATTTACAGTTGATGGTCCTTTTTTATCCTCTGCATTTAATTCTTTAGTCTTTAATTGTAAATCAATTAATTTATCAGTAGTATCAGCAACATTCTTCAATAACTGACTTACTACCTCGTATGCTCTTGGTTGTTGACCTTCTTGTGCAACCTCCAAAATACTATCAAGTGCTTCTTGTCCTTTCTCAATCAAAGAATAAAGATTTCCTCTTGTATATTCATAATCACGAATAGAATCTGGTTTTTCTCTTTCTAATTTCTTAAGTTCCTTCTTAGATTCTTTAATGACATCTTTTGCCTGATCTACAACTTCAATGTCAAGAGATTCATTTATACTATCAAATTTACTCATACGTCAATACCTTTAGTTGGACTAAATGTCTTACCATCCATGAAATCAAAACGCTGCTCACTAAATCCAAAGTCATCGCCAAGATCAATAAGAGCATGATCTGCATCATTTATTGCATTAACAGCAGTTCCTTGATTATGAGTATCTATAGAAGTTTCATATTGACCTCTATTAACTAATAATGTATTTCCAGTAATCTTTCTGATGTACATTGTTTCATTATCGATAGAAATATAAGTCTTCTCAACAAGACTTGTTGCATCACCAACATCAAATTGTGTTTTCTCTACATCAAGATTATTAGCAAGAACTGTAGTTTTATCATCATTATAATCTGTTGTTGCAGTTACTTCTGCAGTATATCTGAGATCTCTAGATGCACTCTTCCTATTTGTAGTACGAGCAGCATAATCAACCTGAACTTTCTTAATAAGTCCCTCGGATGAAGTAGGAACAGGACCAAACAGAAATGTCTTTGCAGTAAAGTTTAAAGTATGTGTAATTACTCTCTTCTCATCATATCCACTACCATAATTATCATCAAAGGAAAGATTATCCAATACCATAGGAATATCTCTCTTTTCTCCAATTGATGAAACTAAATCTACAGTCAAATTAAATGATGGTTGAAAATATGGAAGAATCTGTTCAATAATTTGCAATGAATCCTCATTATACTGAGTCATTACAGATAAATCGAACCCAATATTATAAGGAACTGGCATAAAGACTTTCTTTGCAACCTTCGTTCCCGTAGTGGTAGATGCTTTAAAAGTTTGCATTGTAGAAACTTTTCTAGAATTATCATAATTAATACTAGTCATTTCAAATGCTAATCTAGGTAAAGTTATAGCAACTCTCTGTCTTAAATCTGGTTTTTGCTCTAATCTTGCAAGAAATTTCTCAATTGGACCATAAGCAATCGGAACCCTAACAGTGCTATACACTGAACCATCTGGTTTCTGATGTTGAATATCAATTGTATTAAAAAGAGTACCAAATGCTATGATAGTCTTTCTAATAATTTCGTGATAATAATAAGTTCCTAACATGCTGATATATGGTGTCGATAGTAATTATTTAGAACTCGCCAAATGGATTTCTTTCTGTGAAGTCTAAAATTGCATCTGCCTGAGTCTCAAATGGAGTATTTTCATTAAATGTATCAGTCTCATCTTGATCAGTTGATGCCTGAACAACATATTTGGCATCAGAACCATTCAGAGTAGTTCCAATTCCAACAACTGCTTCACCAACCATAAAGTTACCACTAGGTCTTGTAACCTGAAGTATCCTTGCATCATAATCCCAATTCTGTACATGAGCAGTTGTTCCAGAACTAACTCCCCTAACAAGTTCTTTATACTGATAATTGCCTGTAGCAAATCCTGCTGCTGCAGGTGGATCAATTGTTACTGTTGGTGCAACCGTATATCCTGCTCCAGCATTACTAAACCTAAGTTGAACTACTTCATTAATCGTATTAAGAACTGCTTCTGCCGTTGCATTAGTACCACCAGCAGGTGCAGTAGTTATTGCTACACTAGGTATTGCTCCATATTGTTCTCCACCATCAGTAACAGTAATTGCACTTAATCCTCCATCAGAAATAACTGCAGTTGCTATACCACCAGATCCAAGTACATTAATACTTCTAATGGTAACCACTGGTGGTTCTGTATATCCAAAACCTGGATTAACTAATAAAATTCTATCTATTGATTCTCCAGTTTGTCCTGTTCTACTAGTCATAATTGCAACAGCAGTTGCATTTATACCTTGATATGGTGCTGTACTAATTCCAATACTTGGAGGTACAGTATATCCAGTTCCATCATTAATCAAGTCAATATATCCCAATCCGTAACCAGTAGTTAATGGACTTGGAGTTGTTGCCTTTTGTACAGTTGCAGATGCAGTGCTTGCACCAAGACCAACCATAGTTAGAGTTGTAGTATAACCAAATTGATCTACAGCAGTATCTACTACTTCAATACTTGTATCAATTGTCTGATCAAGTTCAGCATCCATTACCTCACAACTTAAGGTATAGACATATAAATTATTTAATTGATAAAATGGTTTTCTTGCCTCAACATACTTAATCTCAAACATAGTATTATCAAGAGGAAGAAATACCAAATCTCCTTCTTGTGGTCTTGTAGATACTTCTACCTCAGAACCTAAAAATGGAGTAATAAAATCTTCGTACCTTTCTTTAGAAATAACAAGATTGACAGCATCTGTTGTCTTTACACCAAACTTAGAGAGAATATCTCCTTGTCCCTCAAATCCCTGATAATTTAATAGATATGCTTCTAACCTATAAGCATCATCAAATGTTGATGCTACAATCTCTTTAATAATGGATTGCTTATTAACAATTTTTCTGGGAAGATATACAACATCCTGCCCATATATTTTTAACTGTTCATTAATGATATCTTGGACTAATCTTTGTTCATTAGTCGATCCTTGCAAAAAATAGGGAGAAAGTGGCATGGCATTATCCTATCATGTCAAGTGGTGGCAACTCGTATTCTGTCTTGAGTTCGTATTCGAGTTGTTCAATTTCTCTTATTGCATCATCAAACATTTGTCGTCCATTCAAGGAAACTCCACCAGGAAGCATAACTCCTTGGAACTTCATCATATTAATACCCCACTGCCTTTTGACCAAAGAAGTTACGTATCTTTTTAACCACCAATCATTATAAAGATCATCACATCCAGATGGATCTACAAGTCTAGTACATTCAACAATTAGATAAGTATCATCTGATATTTGATCCCAATCAATATCCAAATACAACCTATGCCTCTTTTTATTAAACCTAAGTTGAACATCTGGAGTAATCAGTCTACTCAGATCCTCAAGATAAGTTTTAACCATAGCATAATTCATCAAATCAAGAGCACCATAATAATAAAGATCATTTAAAAATATCTGATATTTAATGTTAAATAATCCACTTGATATTGTACTTGCATCCATCTTAAAAACTTTCTCTACACCAAGTACATGATCAGGTAATTGTATATAATTATTTTTTTCTGTAAAAGAAGCATTATTTGGATATCCACTTCCTGCTCCAGTTGTTGTAGTAGTACCAGATTTTATTGTTGCTAAGTTTGTAGCGGTTAATTCATGTTTTAGAAAAGCCTTTTCGGAACCATCATAATGCCTTTCTTGGAAATATTGAATGGCATCATCAAGTACGTCATCAACTTGATCATCATCAACATTAATTTCAAGGACAGGATAACCTAATTTTCTTAGAGAATAATCCTTTAATTGTTCTCTGGTTTTACATACTGCCATTAATCCTTACCTTGCTCCTGGTATTTATCTTCAGATTCATAATGTGTTTGTAATTCAATATTTTGCTCAATTAATCTTTTTCTTTCCTCAGCAAAATCTTTAATTAAAGATTGAATTTTTGCTTCCAAAAGAACATTTTGATTTGTCAGAGTTGCTAATCTTTGATTGTATAATTGCACCAACACATTAACATCAACTTCACCTTTATTTTCCATATTTTAGAAAGTTCCTCCATCAAGAGTTGTTGTCCACACAGGAATACCTGCAGCAGTTGTAGTCAATACATAGTTTGAAGTACTTATACCAGAAGCAGGTGTTCCAGTAGAAGTCATCTTACCAGTAGCATCAAAATATATAGCACCACTAGAAGACCAATCTCCACCACTAGCACCTTGATAATAGATACCCTTAATGTCTAAGAAACCTCTTATACCTTCAGCAGTATTAGCAGTTACAGTAGCATCTGGAATATAAGTCCATGCTCTTGGTGGAACATTTGTATTGCCATTATTAGCAGCTACACCACCTTCATCAATATAACCAAAGAATCCAGTTTTGTTGTTACCTGTTCCAGTTGATGTATTATAAGAGAATGATAAACCACGATCAGTGTTAGTATCAAACGCATGAGTAACTGTTACTTGAGAACCAGTACTGATTCCAGCAGTTGATACACCAGTATATGTAATAACATTTGTACCAGTATTATATGCAGTAACAGTAGTTAAACCAGAGTTTGGAAGTCCAGCAACAGCAAGAGTATCACCAGTATTAATACCAGCAACACTATCTACTTTTATTGTTGAGACACCAACAGCAACATCATATGTCATTACTGTCAATTGACTAGTAACATCACCAACATGCATAATAGGATCATTAAGAGTTGCATTAGTAGAATTAACAGTAGTTGTAGTACCATCTACCTGTAAACTACCCTTAACAATAACTAAACCATCACTATCTAAACCATCAGGATATGGGTCAATATACAATACATTTCCACTCTTAGAAGATATAATGTTAGTGGTAATTCCTACATTACCAATATCAACACCAACATTAAATACCCAATCTGCTCCAGTTACTTGAACCTTATCTGTACCATTTTCATCATATTCAATTTTAGCATTCTTATCAGTACCAAAAGTAAAGAAACTATCATCAGGAATTATAACTTCACCAGTTCCGTGACAATCAAGAGTTAAATCACCATTAGCATTACTTGTATGAATTGAGTTCGCATTTAAAGTAATATTATCTACTGTCCATTGATCAACTCTTGGTAAATTGGTAAGACTCGATCCATCACCAACGTATCCATTATACCCATGACTTAAAATTGGGACAATTCCGTTATTTGGTGTTGTTGGGTTTACTTGACTAGCAACTGCTCCTGGTGCAATACTGAGCATATCAGTATAATATCGACCACCAATTACATCAACGTTACCAGCATTGTCTCCAACAAACAGTCTATAACCAAAGTTACCATGCGTTCCAACTCCATCGGTCATACCCAATTCACCGAAGAGTAGACTCGAAGGAGCGACTATTCCAGTCGATCTTTTAATTCTAATTTTACTTGCCATGGCTAGAAGCTACCCCCGTTAATGTCCAAATTCTGTGCTGTTCCTGGTGTTAAATCTAAAGTTGACTCCCACTTAGAAGTAGAAGAATTATATACTAAAACCATACCGTTCAATAAACCACCCGAAATGTCAACGTCACTTAACCCACCTAAAGTTCCTCCAGCACCACCAAATGTTGCAGGAACTTTTATTGCATTTTGAGATCCGACTCTTACTTTAATATCTGCCATAAGTTTTAGAATGTAGTTGTAATACCAGCAGTAACAAGAGCACTACCTTCAACGACCCTAGTTATCATATTAGATGCATCCTTTAATAATAGATCATAACCATATCTTCCAGGTTTTAATGCTTTAGTAGTAGCATAACCTAAGGATAATTTAACTTGCCCTGCAGCCCTATTAGGAAAAGATACAGTAAATGTAGCAGTTGTATTGATAGAAGAATGATGTTTCTTCATCCTAGATACACCTGTATAACCAGTCAAGTCAAGAGGAGCATTATTGGTTCCTTCAAGGTTGAATGTCTGATTAAAATCAGCACCAACATCAATTACTATATTGCTAACATATGCTGCCATTATTAGAACATTAAAATTAGTCTTACAGATATTTATAAATCAATTTTGCACAATCGATTTCAATAAAGATTTTATTTCCTCCAAATCCCCTTTCATAGCATTCACATCCGATTTGAGATTTTCTAATTCCCTTTTTTCTTTGTATTTCTTCTCTGATAAACTTAAGAATTTATTAAATTCACTTCTATTATTATTAACAATTGCATGACTATCCATGTCTCTAACGAGACTACTATCAGAATCTACCTTTAAATATTCACTCATTATTCACCTTGGAATGATCTTAATGCAATACTTCTGAAATTCCTAATTCTTGGTGCTTTTGCCTGATTAGTAGAAGTCATAATAACTTTAATCATAAATCCAGTAAATTGTGGAACATTCTCCGCTGTAAATTTATACTCACTAAATGAATTTGCCTTAGTATTTGGTTTTACTACTTTATCTGACAACCCATCACCATTGAATGGTGCGTACACTTGAGAACCATCACTACCATCATTTCTATAAAGTTTGTAAAATACCCTAATATCACCTTCTTCTTCTCTATGTCCATCAAATTGTACATATATGGAATTGGATGGAAATTCAAGATCAATCTTTTTAGTTTCATAAACAGCAGCATTCGGATCTTGTCCAGGAATTCTTACCGCACTATTAGTCTCATAATTATATACTTTTTTGTCAACCAAATTACTTATTACAATAATATTAGCATCATTTAAATTAATTAGAGGAGAAACATCTTCATTATTTGTTTTCATTACCAATTCAAGAGTAAATGACTTCTCATTAGAAAGTAAATTATATTCATTTACTTTTGAAGCAACGATTCTTGGATTATCCAATACATTCAATTTATTAAGTGCTACAGTCTCAAATCCCTTATCTTCAAATGATCCTTCAGAACCACTTATACTAGTTCCAGATGTAGTTTTAATTCTAGCACTAACACTTGTTCCAGTTGGATTTACTACACTAATTCTTGGATCAATAACTTCAAAAGGAATATTTTGAGAAATTTTTAAATTACTACCTCCACCAACTTTTGAAGAAGAGAAAGATTTATTAGTGTCATCAAGTTTGATATAATAATCATTAAATCCTCTTTCCTTAACATCAAGATTGTGATCCTTGTTTATTTTTCTCAGAGAAACTTCATTAAACTCATATGTGTAAACTAAATCATTAGCATTGTGATTTGTTCTTAAACTAGAGTCAATTGACCTAGTATTAACTGTAATCTGGTTTGCTGCTGTATTAATTCCAGTATAAGAAATAATTTCCTTACCCACCTTCAAATATCCAGTATTTGCAGCACTAACTGGTTGTCCTTCAAAACTAGTTAAAATTCCAATATTTGAAACTGTAAAATCAGTAGTACCATCATTAATAGAATCTGACAATAATACTGGAGATATATCACTTCCAAAATCAACTACTTGAACCATATTCGTCCTGGAATGCATACCATGATTTCTATGATTAAATTTCATAGTAAATCCGTCTCTAACTCCATCAGTAGGAGCAGAAGTAGGTGCAGAAATAACAGCTGCAGCACCACTTGAGTTGAAATGTGTTAATGCAGTACCAGTAACAATATTTCCTTTAACATCGTCAAGAACGACTAAATTAGTTGTTGTAACTACTCCAACTACTCCTCTTAATCCAGTTCCACCATTACCTAAGTTATTTGCTACAACTAAATCACCAGCTGCGAATCCATTCCCACCACCGCTTACGTGAACAGTAACATTTTGATTTGTCAATCCAGCATTAGTAACAGTTGCAATACCAGTAACAGTATTTCCATAACCTGTCAAAGCAGTAAATCCAACCCCAGTAAAAGTTCCATTTGTTAATCCAATACCAGAAGATGAATTAATAGTAATATTTCCTCCAATCTGAACAGGACCACCAGAGGCACTCACATTTCCAGAATCAACCTTACCACCATTAACTTGAGTTACAGTATTTCCTTGCTCAAAAACTGTAGTAGTATTTGCTATAGAAACAAGTTGCCGTTTTGAATAAGATTCAATTGGATTCTCTTTAACAAGTTGTCCTAGAGGCAACTCTGCATTGTAGAGATATACATTAGATGCTGTATTTGTTACAAATTTTGCTTTATTAAGTTTAAATTTCAGATCTTCAAATTGACTTGGAGTCCAAGTTGATGCGTTTTGCGATTTAAATAAAGATCCAAGAGTTGGTTGCTTATCATTAAGTGATTTAGTAATAAGATCTTCTTCTCCCATCCTACTAATAAACACATTATAAGCAGTTGTTTCTGCCTTAAGTATTAAAGCATACCAATAACCAGACTGAAGATAAACAGGTTCAGCGAACGAGAATGTGGTTGCTGCACTACCGTCAGTAGAAAGATTAGCACTAGCACTAGCAGCTGAAATTTCAGTTTCTGCTACTATAGTTCCTGTAGGAATACCATTCTGTATAGTTCTAATTTGAACTGTTACTGGTATTTCATCATCTGCCGATTTAAAGTAAACTTCTCCACTAGTTACAAATACACCATCACTAGAAACTCTTTGATCGACACCATCAATTGTCTGTGTTCTTACTTCTGGAACCCAGAAAGATTGTGCTAAAGGATCTCGTCTAGTTGTCCAAGTCTCTGTTATGAATCCTTCTACATCTTCTTGGAATTCATTAACAACTCTTGTAATAGGTTGTTGAGCAACAACAACTTGTTCAACCTGTGGTGTTTTAATCGAAAGTACTTGTTCTTGTGTAGTCTGAGAGAATCCAGTTGCAGTATATGTTGTCTCTGCCATGCACTCCCCAGTGCTTACTAAATTTGGATTATTCGGATCACTAGTTATTCTAATTGTATTAGATCCAGTACTAAATTTAGGATTACTTACAAAATCAGGATTTGGTATATGTAACGAGAATACCAAATTTCCAGCCTTATCACTTATCAATGCCAATGATTCAACAGTTGCTTCTGCGGTTCCTGTTGAATTAGCAAGAACCATACCTTCACTAACATAACCAAGATGATCTGGTTCTACTAAAAGAGCAAGGTCAGCAGTATCTACATTTAAAGTTGCACTGGTACTTGAATATGAAGAAGTTAAAGCTGTACCATTATATGGTTCAACGTCATATGTGTCAGTTGGAGCATTAAAAGGACCAAATTTATGATTTGCCTGTGCTGCTCTAAATTTAATTTCTGGTTGTCCAAGAACTTGAACTGAAGGTCCAGATTCAATAATATCTCCTACTGTAAATGATCCTCTAGTCATTGAAATTGGAATCAATTTAGGAACACAGAACCTAGTTACAGTTTGATTCTCCATGAATACATAATATTTTGTATTTGGTTTGAATCTCTTACCAATTACTTCTACATTCCTAGTTCTGCAATTAAATAATACATCAATACCAATAACTCTTTCACCAAGACTAATATCGTCAGTACCAGCACTTAATTGAAGTCCTGTTACAGTATCAATACCAGTTTGCTGAACCGTTTGAATAATATCTCTTTCAACTCTATCACGACGTGACCAAAGGTTTTGGTTTCCTCTTGTTCCATCAAATTCATTTCGTCCTCTTTCAATTACATCTTCACTAATAATTCTTTCATCAAGAACTTCCCTTCCAGTCCAAGTTTCCTCATGTGAATTCCAGAAACTTGATGCCATTCCACCATTTTCACCTTCAACTCCAAGAAGACTTGCTATCCCATTAAATACGGAATCTATTCTTACAACATCTGGAGTTTCCATAGCGATTTCATGAATCCAGAAATCTGTAGCAGGTGTTAATTCTATAGAACCAGTATAAGTTGTAATGAGGAATGGATTTAAATTTTCAGTTCTCGTTGCATCTTGCTGATTAATAAATTCAACCTCATCATATCTTAAAGTTAATGCTGGACCATTTCTAGTAATATTTGGAGAATCAAAATCTTGAATCCACTTATAATCAGCAGTTGTTGGTGCCAATTTAGAAGATTTTGTCTCAAACATTAGAGCAACATTTCGTTCAGTTGATCTAGGTCTTAATTCTGCCTTTCGTAAATCAATATCAAAATTAGAATCTCCAGTTAAATTATGGAAATCATGACTTCTAAAGTTATCTACATAAAAACCAGACTTAAATTTATCTAATCCAGTATTCGGATCTTTAATTGAAAGATTTTTAGTATCTGTTTCAAGAAGAGAAAGTGTAGTATAATTCTCAAGATTTTTAACCCTACTTTCAAGACTACCAATATCTCTCATAGTATATCTCTTATGAGGGATTGTCTTCACAACCGAATCAAAAGTTGCATTTGCAACATATGGAGACATAGAAATCATTGCAACATGGAATGCCTCATTATTTGGTAATGGTGCTTTTGGAAATTCAGAAGGTTCTCCTTTCTTTAATTCAAATATTCCAGCCTTTGTTAAATAAAGTCTATCAACTCTACCAAGATAAAAATCGTAATCTATCTTAACAGTTTTATTTGAAATTAAACTTTCCGAAGAAGATGCAGAAAAATTTCTTCTCCTAAAAGAGAATGGAGAAAGAGTTTCCGATGCTGATGGAGTATATGTATCTACTCTTGGTCTTATATCAAAATAATCTGATGCCCTAGTTTGTCCAATATATGGAACTTCTGTAGAATAATTAAGACCATTATAACTATTGACAGTCTCTATAGTTCCACTAGCTTCATCATTCTTATAAAAATCAAAAATAACTCTTAACTTTTTGCCAGGTTCAGCAAACTCTTTATTCCTTACAATTCTTCCATAATCTACGAATTCCAATCTTTGTCCAGTATCAAGAGTATAATTATCTAAAAGATTTCTATCACCAACAACTAAGGAACTTATTTGTGCTATTATTCCAGAAGTCTTAAGATTTATATCTTCTCCAATCTCAAATTTTCTATCATTTTCATAGACATATTCTAATGTTTGTCCTCCACTAACAACTGCAACACGAGCCAAAGCACCAGAATTGACACCAAGTACTTGTTCTCCAACAATTACATTATTTGTAAATGTATCTGTCTGTGTTACTACTGTAAGAGATGGAATTTGAGGGTCTGCAGTATCATTAGATTCAAATATTCCCAATACTCTATGAACATCTGGAACATTCAAACATATTTCTTTATCTTGTACTCTTGTACCATAGACATTACTATATGTTAATCCATCTCCAAAAGTAGTAGATCCAATACCAGCACCAGTAAACTTAGATCTATTAACAATAAGACTACTACATCTAGTAATTGTCTTATCCTTAGATGAAAGTTTATTTCTCTTACACAATGCAGTTAGGGTTGCATTTCCTGTTTGGGATAACCCCTTAATCTCCATAGTACTATAAGTGGCATTAAAACCAACTTGTGCCTTTCTGATAACTTCTTTTTCACCATTTGCCCAAGCTAAAGAATAATCAAGTTCAGTATACTCTTCAAATGTTAAATCAGTATCTCCAATATCAGATATATTGAAAGAGAATGTAGGTCCTGTTATGTTCTTAGTAATCTGTTTCCTTACAAAATAAGAACTCTTCAATAAGTTTACAGCAGATACATAATTATTCTGTATTGGAACAAGATATCCAGGGAAACTTCCATCCCTTAATGAAGTTTGAACAATTGTTAATCCAGTTGGACTACCACCAGTAAGAGCACCATTACATACTCCACCAATACTAGTAATTGCACTTACTGTAAATGTATCATCTTGAACAGTTTCTACTCTATTAAATGTTGGTAAAGTTTGCCCACCATTCTTATAACTTATAATATCTCCAGGATTTATTAAAGAGGTAAATGATGCAACAGAAGGAGCAGTAACAGTTGATATACCTCCCGAAGCAGTTGTAAATCCAAATTCAGTTCCTTCAGTAACTATATACTTCTCAGCATTAAGAGACATATCTGCGGCAAAAAATGGAACTCCAGCAGGATCAGTAAATAATGCTTTTGCATCAGAAAATTCAAAATCTCTTGTTGCGGTAACGTTTCTACCAACATCAATTCCATTTACAATTAATGGTTCATTGATTTGAAAAGATCCACTAGTATCATGTAATACTAAACTTGTACCATTTGATATGGCATCATTCAAAAATCCAGTAGATCCACTATATTGCCCTTCAACATAAGCATCAGTTGGAGCAGTAAGTCCAAGTCCAACTGTTACATTAGTAAATGTCTGTATATCAAATAATCTTACTTCATGTTTCGCAGTAGATACACCAACAGTATATTTCTGATTAAAATCATAAACTTTTGCCCAACCAATAGTAGTTGCACTACCAATAGCACCATTGGTTAATCTTCTATCTAATAAAGATAATCTTTCAGATGCAGCAAAACCAACTCTTGGTACTCCATTAGCATTATCCAGAGTTACTATATTACCTGCATTGATTGGTAAATATTGATTTTCTTTCTTTTTAGTAGTTCTTGGTTTAAGAGAGTCAAGAGAAGTTGTACCAATTTTATCAATTTCATACCCTCTTACATATGCCTTTCCTGGAGAAATTTGAACTGTATAAATGTTCTCTGCAGGAGTGTTTCCATTTTGAGTCTTCTCTGCTTCAAAATAAAGACCTCTATTTGAGATTCTATCATTTAGATTCTCTCTAATATCAATGGAAAATGGTTTAACATAGTAATCACCAGATTCATCATATGTTCTTCTTGCTAATTCCTGCTCAAATATATTAAAATCTGTAGTATTTCTAAATTCTTCTATAGTACCTTTTCTTACTCTTAAAAGTTCTATAAAATTAGTTTCATTTAAATCATCAATAGATTTTTTAGTTAATGAAGTAGAAATTACAAATCTATCTGCACCTGGAGCAGATTCATTAGAGAATCCTTTTGCATTATCAAATAAATCTTTATTATCGGCAGATGCTGTAACTATTTCTTCTTTAATTAATAATCCAACTTTATATGATGGACTGTTTGTATATTGATCTAAGATAACTGTTTGTTTTGAGACATTTACAAAATATCCTCTTATAAAATAAACTCCATCATTAATAGAAGCTGAACATCCAGTTTTTGTTGCCCCAGTGTCAATACACTTGGCAAAAGATTGATTTGCTTCAATGATTGGGCTATAAGCAATATCCGATAGAGTTATTAAATTTTCTCCATCTTCAAACTGTCTTTCATCACCAGTTGTTCCAGAAGAAACATATTTAACATATATCGTATCGAATCCATCTACTGATTCCGACTCGGTAAGTCTATTAACAACAACAGCTGTTATTCCAGAAGTTTCTCCCTTAATTTTTATATTATTCTCAGCCAAATATTTCGTATAATCTCTAACAGGAATATTTAAAAAATATGGATTTATTCTTACGGCAAAATACTGACTATCATAAGAAATACCACCTGGTATTACAGTAGAACCCTCTTTAAAGAAATATTGTCCAAACTTTTCAATCTGATTCTGTAGAATAGACTGAAGAGTTGTTAATTCTCTAGACTGAACAGGATATCCAGGTTTAAATAAAACCTTTCTATAATTCTTCTCATCGGTAAAATCATCAAAATAAGGTGATATATTTAAATTGGTGTTCTGGGTCATTTCTTTAGAATTCTACTACGATTTTTACTTCTTCTTTTTGAGAGGTAGACCTTGTGATAGGAGCTCTGTTATCAATATAGATAATTTCACCAGAGTGTCTTCTAACATCAGGATTTGCTATTCCATCATTAAATGTTTGTCCAAGTTCATGAATCTTTGTGCCAACAGTTATCGTATTGGCATTATCAAAATCAGTATCAACAACTAACTGTGATCCAACAAATGCTGCATCAGTACAAATAATAGATGTTTGAATACCAGCAAAATTCAATAATTTGTTTCCTGCTGCAGTTAATGTTGTCAATCCAACTGGTTGATAATATCTCAAAATTCCAGTATCCTTATTCCAAGAAGCAACATAACCAATTGCAGTAGATGCAATTCCAACTTTTTGTGTAATCTGAGCATTTATAGGATAAACAGTGTCAGTAGTTGTACTTACACCAGAACCAGGATCTGGTTTTAACTTTAATGCCCCTAAAGCTGTTGCAGTTTGTTCTTTGAATGGTTCTGTCTCACTAGAATATATAGTTGGATTTTTAACTATTCCTACACGAGCAAAAGTATTTCCAGTAATATAATCAGAATCTACATCATATTTGGAGTATACCATTACTCGATATCCACCCAGTTCTCTGTAGATATCGTCACCATGACCACCTTGTGGTGGAATAATAACTTCAAATTCAGCACCAGAACCAGTTCCAGTACCAAGATCACTAATAAAAGCAGGGTCAAACTTTATGAATGCTTTTGTATAATTTGTGCCATTAGAAGTTACTTGTATAGTATCAACTTCTCCACTATTGATAGTAACAGAAGCAAATCCTCCACTACCATCACCAAAGATTGGAACATTAGTAACAGTTCCTGTTGTAGCATTTCCAGCAGTAAGTTTATACCCTGACCCTCTTGCTTTGATTACAATAGTTTGAATCGCTCCATCTACAGCAGCATTCTTTACAATAGATGTATTAGCATCACCCCATTTCTTAGGCAATGGAATATACGCATCTGTAGAGAATTTCACTACATCTGCTGGAGAAATAGTAAATAGATATTTCCACAAATATCCATCTGACCCAGTTCCAGCTACCTGAGGGATAGCATTAACAAAATTTGGTTCAGCAAGAGATTTTTGTCCTCTAGGAAATGCTGGATTTGATCCATTATTTAAGCAAGCATAAACCTTATATTCGGAATTAACAACAATATACTTTGCACTATATAATGATTTTGCACTCGTTTGAGATGCTGCATTATCAATACTATAGTCATTTCTATACATATCATAAGTTATACCAGACTGCCAATTATTTCTCTTTATCACTCTAACAACATCATCAGAAGTTACTTTTTTTAAGAAAAGCATACTATCATGATATGAGTTTTCATCCTTAAAGGAATCTTGAGGTCCTGGAGGTGCAGTTGACCATGTAAGTTCACCATAATCACCAATATTAACATTGGTTGGATTAGGATGACCTAGAAAAGTATAGTAATAATTTGTTGTTGTACCAATTCCAGTAAAACTTTGAGTGAAAGTCTCAGCATTTAATATTCTAAATTGGTCAGTGATTATAGCTGGCATTGCTGTAGTTTTTTGATTATTTATACTATATGATTAAGAGTTAATAAGAGGACCTCAATTGGGATCTTCTAGATACATGTGCTGATGTTTCAATACCAGCTGTACCGTTCTGATTAAAGAATTCAAATGCATGTGAGGATAATGTTCTTGAGATGTTAATATGTCCCCAAGAATAATTTCCATATCTTTCAACTGTACTCGGTAATGTAGAAGTAATTATTCCAGAAACATCTTTAACATTAGTAAAGACACGGCAAATAGACGATCCAACCGAAACATGATGATTTGCAAAGAATATATTATCTATAAATGCAGTTCCAATAGCAACTGTAGTTGTAGTAGATATTCCTAAAGAAGTTACACCAGTACCAATCACTGAATCTCTAACAACAAAATAGTCTCCAGTAGTAATTCCAGGTCTTGCTTTACCACTAAGACCTCTAATATTTGGATGTGTTTTAAAGTCTAATATTAAAGATCCACAAGTAGTAGTGTTTATACCTGTTGCACTTGTACCAATACCAACAAGCAATCCATAATCACCACCATATGTAACATTATCAATTTCTTCAGTAACTACTGTTGATCCAAGTGAAACTATTTTAATATTATTTCTTGTTCCAGAGGTATCATCAATCTGTTGAAAAATAGGATAAGTATTCTCAACATACATCTTAGTATCAGTTGCAGAAATATTCTGAATGAGGTGAGTTGTAGGATAAACTTGCGCTGTCAAATAATTTCTATCCTTAGTAATCTTTGCACCATCTATAATAACATCTTCAGTTTGTTTTCTCCAGTCAACTGGTCTCTGTGCAGTTTTATCAGTAATAATACCAACTCCTGCGTAAGTCTCCGTTTCAACAGTATCAGCAGCAATTAATTCATATACTATTCTAGAATCTTGTCCTGATATATTATTCCAAGGTTGTAATTGTAATGAATCTCCTGGTTTTATTGATTGATCAACATCTATTTGTTTAAAGTCGGCATCAGATCCAACATAGAAATACAATTTACAAGAACTACCTGGTCTTGGTGCTTCTAAGAAGTTTATTCTAGTACCACCTGTAAACGTATAATCAATATTAGGTCTCTGTAGAACATCATTTATAAAGATAAACAAATTATTGGCAAGAATAATTCCAGAACCCGATTGAGCAACTATACTATAATAATCTTTTACATTTGTTGTTCTAGTGAATAAGAACGATTTCCTAAATCCATTAAACAGATTGCTGAAATCATCTAATTCTAACAAATGACCAAATGCCCATCCAGCAAACTTATCTTGATATCTACTTGTTACCGTTACTGTAAATGGAAGTGTAGTAACTCCAGCAGTGTATGGAAGTTGGTCTAATGTTAATATATCACCAATGGAATAACCTTTTCCTCTATTAGACATATCAAAGTTTATTACACTACCACCTGTTCCAACAACAACATCCATCGCAGCACCAGTTCCTGTACCGCCAGTTAATGCCAAGTCTTTATATGGATTTGGTGGATCAATACTAATAACAGCATTTGTAGAGGTATATCCAGTTCCAGCATTTGTTATTGTCAGAGATGTTACAATACCTGCTGTTACTGAAGCAGTTATAACTGCATCATTACCTCCTCCTTTTCCAACATAAAGAGTAATAGTATCACTTGTATTTGTCAGAATAGGTAGAGTAGCATCAAACGCAGCGTCTGTTTTATGTGTAACACCACCAGTCGTTGCACTAACAAAGGTATGTGCATTTGTAATTGTCGTTATGCCAACGTTAATATCAAATGTATTAGTTGTAACATTAGAAATCTGTACCCATTTACCAGCAATTGGGTCAGCACCACCGACACAATTAACTCCAGTACATCCAGAAGCACGAGGATATGACTTATTAGCAGCAGATCCCGATGCACCACCAAAATTACAACTAAATGTAATAGAATTATTTGCCATCTTAATCCAATCACCACTCTTCATTCCGTGATTGGCAATGGTCAAATTCATTGTACCAGAAGTTGTACTATAAGAACCATTGGTTACAGTAAGAGTAGTAACAGTTGTTCTTGGATAATTATGCTCAGATGTGTAATTGTTTCTAGAACACTTGAATTTTAATGATGCATTATCAAGTGTAACTGTATTCGCAGTAGTTAGTCCATGACTTGGTATTGTTAATTTTAATATACCTGTTTGGGAATTATAATCTGCATCTGTAGGTGTCAACTGTCCACCACCAGTAACATTAACTGAATTGTTTGTTGAAGATACAAATCTATGTGTAAAGTGTCTCTCAGTTGATGCTATTGAGACTCTAGGAATAGTTGCATATCCAGTTCCCCCAGTGACCAATCCTACTGATGAAACAGTTCCTGCAGCAGATACAGTAACGTTTGCTACTGCTCCGTATGGAGGTTGGAACCCACTTCCAATACCAACATCAAATTCATTAATCCTACCACCTCTTGGATAATTTGTAGTATCACCAATAGAAACATTACCTGCAGTATCAAAAGATCCAGTAAATCTAATAGTTTCTCCTGCTCCAACGATTTGATAATCAGATTTTGAAACAGATCCAACATCACCATAAAATGGTTTCTGGAATATGTTATTAATTAGAATTGCACCATAAGAAGTATTAATTCCAGCAATTCCTGTAACACCTTGTCCATTACTAGTAAGATCAAATGTTTGTCCTATTCCAGTAAATTGCTCAGAAATATCATCAAAAATAAAGTTATTATCATACTTTAATCTATAGAAAAGTCTTCCACTAAATGTTGAAGATGTAACTAAAGTACCTATACCAGTTGGTCCATAAGGTGCTTCAGAGAAGTGTATCTTACCACCATCTATTCTATAATCTCCTGAGAGAACCGTTACAGCAGCACCAACTGTATGTGCGACAGCAACAGTACCCATGAAACCTCTCATGACATTAAGAGCGTTTGTAGACCCTATACCGACTAAATTAACCTTTATGATTTCATCTTCTATTTTTATTAATGATTTACCTGCTATTGAAGTTGCATCATTTAAAGTAATAACCGTTGTACCAACACCAACTGCATTTTTTAAATCGACATTAAGAATCTTCCTTGCAATAGGACTTTGTATGATGTTATCAACACTAATCATACTTCTATTAGTTGCCTCTCCAGTTTCTACAGAAAGAGTATGATTGGTTCCTACACCAGCAATATTAACAAACGTTACTGCCAATCCTGCAGCAGCATTAGAGGTACTTATTGCTACTTTAATTATATCTTTATCAACTCGAATTGGGTAAACATTTAATGGTAAAATATTAGTATTACCTATTCCAGCAACATTTGTAGTTACTATTCCAATTGCAGTGTTTCCAACACCAGAATAATTTAACCACTCACCAGTATGGAATTCATGATCATTGATAGTTATTTCTTGATTATTTGAGGTATTAATACCAGTTGCAGGATTAAATTCTTGAATAAATGCAGTTTTCCCATCAGAATATAAGGAAAATGTAGTCATACCAGATACTTGCCCACCAACTATCGCAGCATAACCTCTTATATCTACACTAAACGTAGTTGCACCAATACTTGTAATTGGTAATTTTCCGTTACTTAATGCTCCATTTGAAGTTGATGCTGGATCAGTATTACGTGGATATGTATGTTCAGTCGAATAAGCATCTTTATCACAAGTAAATGTCAATGAATTATCAGTAATTGTGATTTTATCTCCATTCTTAAGATTATGATTTGTAGTAGTAACAATGGTTAATACACCACTTTGAGGATTATATGCAGTGCCAGTAGTTGCTGCTAATCCAACACCAGTAGTTACTACTCCTATAGCACCACTTAATTCATCCCTAACAAACTTATGAGTTCCTGTAAATGTTGAAGTTTTACCAGTAAACTGAGAACTAATATCATCAATCATTAAAACTTTGTTAGTTATTGATTCATTATAATCCGTTATGATTGACGAATCAAAAGTAATAATTTTCGATAATAATCTTGAATTTGTATCTTCAGTAGCAAAATCATACTGACTCTTTGTCCAGACAGACACTTCATTATCAACATTAGTTTCTACTTCTACATATGTTCTTGCAGTAGTATGCCCTACTTCATCATTTCTGTATAATGGTAATTTATTTGCAACTTCATAATCTGAGAAATTTTTATATCCAGATATGTGAGCTAAACTATCAATAGGTTCATTCCAAACTTCATATGGAACTCCACCCTTAATAGAATATGAGAATCTTTGATAATAATCATTATCATGCAATCTTTGACTATCAAGATTTAATTTTCCACTATCAGTATTCCAATCTATAGCCTTATTAACTTCTGCATCAACAATTAAATCAAAATCAAAAGAATAAAAATTTTCAACAGTAGATTTAGTTCTTCCAGCAGACCCAATAATTTGTTGATTCTTTGCAAATGAACCAATTACATTTTTAAGTTTTAATGTCTGAGAGTCTTCATCCCAACCATCTTTTGCTACTATTCCCCTTGTTGATCCCTGACTAACCTTTTCACCTTCAATATACTTAATTCTCTTAAATTGTGGTGCAAATGTTGCTAAATCACTTCTCTTAATTACTCTACCAAAGGCATTAATGGGATCATAAATTCCACCAGTACTACCAATACCTGTAATAGAATATGATACATTTTCTGTTCCTGCTATGGTATTGATACCAGTAACAGTAAAGTACTTGTAGTCATAATTATCTGAATTATACCCATCACCTGTATTTGCTTGTATCTTTACATTTTCAACAAAAATTTCATCTCCCACTGCAAATGGGAACCCTCCAGTTGGGAATCCAACAACTGGTGCTTTTAAACGTAATGTATTAATTTGATTTAGAGAAACAACCGCAGATGTTGCTCCAATAACTCCAACACCATTTGAATTAACTGTTGGTATGATTTTTAATGACTCAGAAAATCCACTATCATTAGTAACAATCTCTACTTTTCCAACAGAGTTACCAATCAAAGTTGATTTAGTTGATAATTCGTTATTTCCAACTGCTATAACTTTTGGAGGATTTGTATAATTTAAACCACCCGTAGCGACACCAATACTAGTTAACGTGAAAATATCCTTTAACTTCAAAATAGTATATGCATCTGCTTTAGGTGCTAATGTTTTATTATTAGTAATTTCAAATCCTTGTTCCTGAACTTTTGTTCCTATAATACCACCAGCATCTGTAGATTCTACTGCTAATACGGCATCAAATCCAGTAGTTGATCCTATTGAGGAAATAAGTGGCAATTGATCAATTGTTCCACCCTCTAAAACTCTAACTTTATAAATTCCTCCACTAATATTAGTAGAATCGGAATAGTAGAATGCAGTACTAAACCCTGTATACGTATAAGAAGTAGTTTCTGCTGTTCCTGCTATAACAAAGGAAACTGTTGTACTTCCTATTCCAGTAACTCTATGTTCCTTGTTAAATTTACTTTCTAAAACTTCTATTTTTGGTGTATTTGAAGTTTCTTTATAAACAGAATTTGGATAAGTATTTGTATAATTTAATCCAAGTCCTTCAATTCTGTAGTACAATTCTGAAGGAAAATCATCATCAATTGATATGGAAACTTTTGAACTTGCATTACCATCTCCAAAACTTCCTTCTGTTGAAATTCCAGCTGAAGCATATCTTGAAATAAATTTATCATCTGTATAAAAATTAATTGTATAACTGCTTAGACTAGGGTCAGAAATACCAATCGCTACTGTATTTCCTCTATAAGCAGTAATTTTTGGATGTATTTTTTCTAATGTATGTAATCCAGATCCAGTTGAAGTGAATCCAATATTATTATAAGGGAATGCTTGTACTGCATCATATTCACTGCTTGCAAGTTTTAGAACATCATCTGATACTCTAATTACATGATATATTCCATTATTTGCTAATGGATCTACAATATCCGAAGGAACAGATCCACTATAAACTACAGCATCACCTGTCTTAAAACCATGATTAGTAACAGTAATTTCAGATAAAGTTGTTCCAACACCAACTGCAGAGGTAGTAAATGTAGTAAATCCAACAGTTAATCTTCTAACATTAGTATTGTACTTAACTTTATAATTCTGTGTCTTATTTGGTGAAACGTCTAATATAAAGTCATCACCAACACGTAACTCATGTTGGTCACCTAAAACAGCAGTTCCAAGAGTCTTTACTGCATCTCCTGTAACTTCATCGATAATTGTCTCAAATTTATGCCTATCTCCACTTGTTGTATTTGCGAAATAAACAGGTGTGGTCGTAAAACCAACTTTTTCTGTAGATATACCAATATAATCACTAGTAAATTTAATACAATACAGTGGAGAAATAGTTGATAAATCATATGGATTTGCTAATGAGAATGATGTAGATACACTAACAGTACCACCATTTGGATCTGAAACTAATTTAAGTCTATCTCCTGTATTAAATGGATGGTTTGGAAGATAAATTGTACGTGGTGCTGAACTGTTTATTATTGGACTAGATCCAGCATAACCAACAAGTATATTATTTGAAGTCGTTCCTATACCTACAGATGCATTATATGCAATTCCACCAAGTGTTGTAACAGATGCATCAAAATATCTTACTTTCTTTTTCTGTAAGTTCTTATTTTCTTGCTTTTGCGGAACCTTAAATGTAAAGGAAACTGGTTTAAGTGAAACTTCTGCATCTGCATTATGAGTAGTTTCTACACCATTATATTTCCTAATAATGTTATATCTATTATTCCATACATCTTTAGATGTAATTAACATCTCTTCAGTATCAACCTTAATTATATCTTCAACCTCAAATTTATCACTAATGGTTGAATCATGCATTTTAATGAAAGTGTTTATCCCAGTAGTGGTAGTAGCAGCAATAGCAACAGATAAATTAGATGTTACAGTATTCACACCAATTGTTCTAAATCCCTCTACATTCTGATATAATGATGAAGAGATTCCTGTTATTTCTACAAGATCTCCATCCATATAATCATGGGGTTGAGTATTAAAACCAGTTACAGTATTACCTTCAAATCCAAAAGCAAAATTAGTTCTAACTATTTCTGTAGTAGCAACTGATACTACTCCTTTTCCTAAAACTTGATGTACAGAAGCACTTATAGATGCATCTGATGGGAAATTTATAACATCTCCAACTTTATATTGATCGCCACCAACTAATGTCGGTATTGATGAAATTCCAGAATTCTTTACTCCATTTACCAATAAAGATACTTTAACCTTTGAAGAATCTTCAAGGAATGGATAACTTCTATAATCTTCATTTAATCCTAAATGAGTAACATTTCTCTTATATCTTCCAGAGTTAATTACACTATCATCTTGATCATTGAATATACTATAATTAAAAGAATCTGTTGCATTTTTATGCCTTAAACATGTATATGGGAAAGTTGGTTCCCAGGATGGTGTTGTTCCTGAACCATCTACTGTTGTAAAGTAAGCGTATGTTCCTTGTGGAAAATCATTATTAACAATAAATCTTCCATTATGTTCATCCAAATCTCCATTTGAATTGTAGAAATAATCTTCAATAAAATCTCCAGATGAAAAATTATTGGGTCTTAAACCAGAAATTATCGTAGGAGTTATTAACTCATAACTAGATTCTAATCTTTTTATACCTCCAGTACCAGTTGCATCGGGAACTGCTTTTGCGTTACCAACAGATCCATAAATTGGGTTTCCATCATATGCCCAACCAATGATTGGAGAATGTGCAGCTCCAGGTTCACTAACACCCAATTCAGCAAAATTAGTTGAATTTAAATTATCACCAAGAATTTTTCTAATTTGCTTAGGAGCATAGAAAGAACAAAGTTTATTCCCCTTTGATTTGACCTCTGATGTAATTTGTACTGTATCTCTATAAGTGTCCTTATTTGTTCCAGTTAATAACCAATTATATCTTTTAACATTATTAAATTGCCATTTATAGATTTCAGCATCCATCGAAGCACCACTTCCAAATGGAACCACAGTAATCTTAGTTGGATCTATAGCAGAAGTAATTCCAACGTAACCCTTTCCTTTGTTTATAACATCAACAGAAGTTATAACACCATTAGTAACATTTGCTCTTATTTTAGCAAAATTACCCTTTCCAATCACATTTAATATTGGTGCCGTAGTATAATCCTTTCCTCCATCTAAAATTACTACTCCTTCAATTTTTCCATTAGGAGAAACTACCGCTTCTAATGATGCACCTTCACCAGTAATTAACTTAACTGTAGGTTTTCTAATAAAGTTAAGAATATTTGTTACGCCATAACCAACTCCACCATTTTCAATAAAGATGTTATCAATTTTTCCTTGTATCATTGGTTCTGCCGTAGCAGTATAGTATGAAGGTAATATTGTATTAGCTACTCCAACAGGTCCAGTAATACTAATAGAAATATCAGGATAATTGAATATATAAGATCCTTGGAATGCACCAGCAGTACCAAGATTGACAAATATTTTTCTTTCTTGATTTACTTTAGATGTGCTTAGTTTAAACTTATCTTTATCTACTACAGTTAAAAATACAGCATCATTGTCACTAAATCCCGATGCAATATGATTATCTGATGTAGATAATCTCTTATAAATGACTTTATCTCCATTTTTAAAATTATGATTTTTTGCATAAACATAATTATCAAAAGAGTTACAACCAGTAAAAATTTTAAATATATCTTTTCTATCTGATGGTGGATAATTTGTTCCTTGAACCTTAACTATATTGTGTGAATATCCTTGGCCAGGATTTATAACAGAAATAGTAGCTATTATACTTCTATTCCTTGTAGTTGTAAAAGTATGAGTGTTATTTCCAAATGCTAAAAAGTCAATTGCTGAACTAGCAGCACCAACAAGTGCTGTTTCTTTAGTTGAATAAATTCTAAATGCCTTAACATCTGAAGGATCTGGTGAAATGTAATATTTTCCACCATCAGATAGACGACTAGTCGTAAATCCAACATTAGTAGAACCAATACCTATTGGTCTACCACCTGCAGTATAAATTACCTCTTCTCCATTAAGAAACTTATGAGCATCATCTAACGTTATCTTATTTGTTGGTAGATCTACCTTAAAATCATTAAAAGCAACTGAATGAACATACCCTTGCATCTTTGCTGCCAATTCTGATCCAGTTCCATTTCCACCAGTGAGGGTAACAGAAGGAGTTCCAATATAATCAAATCCTCTTGTTCTTAAAACTATTTCATCAATTTTACCATCACTTAAATGTGCATTTGCAATTGCACCAGAACCAAATGAATCTGCAACAGCAACATTTGGAGGACTATTTACACTATAATTTTCACCCGCATTTAAAACAATAATATTATTAATTTGCCCATAATATATCGCATCATTTGATATGGGAGAATGCAACTCAACACCATTTAAAGTAACCCCAATTGGACCTACAATATCTGTATTATTCTCATTATTCTTTGGTTTATTAAGAATTCTTCTAAAATTATTTTGATTCCCTAATTGTTGCTGAACACCACCTGCAGGTATTGATGGTGTAATTCTATGAGTATCAGTTGCAGTTGAAATACCTGTAAATACTATTGTTTGTCCATTATACAAACTTTGAGCATTTAATGCTAATTTAATATTATTAACATCAACTACACTAACAAAATAAGTTCCCGTACCTATTCCACTAATTTTACTATTATTGGTTAATGGTTGATAATGTATCTTTTCACCATTTAAAAATTCATGTCCAATAATGTTTATAGTATTTCCAATAACATCATTAGTTGCAAATGTTACTGATCTATCAGTTGTTTGTATTGCACTATCTGATGGATATCCAGAAAATGCAACATAAGCATTATCTTGAGAGTCAATAAAACTATTTTGTATATCAGCAACTAAATGTCCTACTCCAAGATTATTAGAAACAAAATGTAATCTCTTTTTAATTGAATAATCTTCTCCTGTAAAAGTAAGACCAGAAGTTATAGTAAAATTAGTATCATCAATTATATTGTTAACTTCAATATTAGAATGTTCTGTTTGATTATTATCTTTTCTTATTATATCAATTCTATCATATTTTTTTAGAAAATGAGTATCTTTTGTTTCAATACTACTTCCAGATATAATCTTTACATCAACATAACTAATATTATTATGAAACCAATTACTTAATTTTTTATTAGAATATGGTACTTTTTCTCCAAGATGCTTTAAATTTATTTCATCATCATTTTTAAAGAATTTTGTATTATCAGGACTAGCAGTTGTTCCACTTATACATCCAACTGCTCGCATCTTACAAACTTTTGTTGGATCGTTATCTTCCCAACCATAAACAAAAATATCATCAATAATTGGTGTTGTTTCTGTTAAAGATGTACTAAGACCACATCCAAAAAATTGATTATGAGATTTAGAGGTGTATGTACTTTCTTCATACTCATTTAAACTATTAAGATAAAGAAATGTACCACTAGTATTAAATCCAACCGTAGAATCTACAGTAACAACCGCAGTTGTAGATGCAGTACCAATAACCTGAGTCTTATTATTGACTTTAAACGTACTAAAAATACTATCGGGAGATAAAGATATTCTATGGTATTTTTTAGTACCTATAAAAACCTCTTCAACATTAGAAACTGCTCCCCTAGCAGTTGGAGAAGTAATAGAATCTTGAAATACAGTTGTCTCCTTCAAATTTAAAGGATTACCATCTACTGCTTCAACTACTATTTGATCAGAAATTACCCATTCTGCGCCAGAAGAAGTAATGGTATTATCAAAAGGTTTTAAAACCTCAATACTTTTACCATATAAAACCTTAAACAATACTTCAAGAGAAGTTGAAGTCCCCTTAGAAATATAAAAATCCTTCGCTCTTGATAAAATATTCTCTACAGAAAGAGTTGGATGGAAATCTCTTTTCTCTATTCCAGGAAGGTAATGTGCTTTAAATTTCTCATAAAACTTAACTAAGAATACATGACTTAAATTAGCAATAGGGGTTTCATTTGCATGTTCATCTGCTTCAGTAGAAGTAAATGTTAAAAGTTCTGGATCTCCACTATTCTGTAATGCTGTTATTCCACTAAAACCACGAATACAACCAATAAAAGATGTTGCTGTTCTACTAGCATATGTAATAATTTCATTATCAATTTTAATTAATCCATAAGTATTAGGGAATCCAAGAGTACTTGTTACGTTTATAACATCATCATATGCAAGAACTTCACTAGTTAATTTTGTTGGATATAAAGTCTGAAAGGCAACAATATTAAGATCAGAAAATTCTAATACATTTTTATTATCCGTAAAATCATCAATTAAATTAGTAATTCCATACTCATGTTCTTGAGAAATGTAATACTGATTTAAAAAATCTTTAAATAAAGGGTTATCTTCTTTTAGAAAATCTGGAATCTGACTATCCAGAATATGTGAGATTTTTACTTTTGTATCTGCCATTTCTATCTGGTATACCTTTTATTACTGATGAAACTTGAAGATGGTATATATGCAGTTCCTGATTTATTAGAACCAGAAGAAACTACATCCTCCTGAAGAGTTAATTTACTTCCACTAGTAGTATCTAGCACAATATAAAGGTTCTGTTTTGCAACGATATCATTGGATTCTGGTGTGACTTCAATTTCTATTTTATTTGTTACTGTTGTTGAAGCAATAGTAACTGCATATATGATAATTTCTCCTTTTACATAATCAATAATACCTGCATTATCATTAATAAAGTTTGGTTCATTGTTTACTAATTGGAAAAATCTTACTGAACCCTTCAATCCATTAGAATCTGGCAAATCTGTTAAATAAACATCTCCATCAACACCACTTATTCTGAAAGGTGAAGATCTAATATTAAATCCTTCCAAATCTGCATGAAATGCATTTGCATAGCATAACTCATAATTTGCCATCTCATTATATACAGGAACTAAATCCCTTCTCATTACTACAACAGTAATATTTGATGTAATTGCATTATCAACTTTATCAATTATAGAAAGCAATTTACTATACTTAAATCTTCCTCCAAATGAATTAATATCAGATGATGACGAATATGTTGCGATTGATGTGAAAATTCTAGAAGATAAGTCTTCTTTAGTTGCAACAAAACCAGGATTATAAGAGACAGTACAGTCATATTCAACATAAAGATATTTCAAATCTATAAACTCTTGCTTAATTCCAGCAACAGTATATTTTTTCAAACCATTTTTAATTGTATCTTTAGTGGTTTCTGCTAACATTTCACCACTTTTGGGTTTAATAGTAATAAAAACCTTTCCATATTGTGGCGGTTCTAATTCTTCTCCACCATATGCACTAACAGACTCAATATTTGGGTAAACTGAAGGAATTAAACTAATATAATCATTCGCTGTCACTGCCCTGAATTGGGACGCATACACCCTCGGAGCAAGATACTTGATATTGTCAAGGGATTCAATATTATCACCGTCCTGAGACGATTGTGAGGTGCTTACAAGTGATATTCCACTAGTAATTGTAGTGTCAACAACAGTATCACCATTCCTTACAGGATAAGTTAAAGTACCTGCAAAGTTAAAGTTATTTGCACCATTACCATCAACACCATTAGTAGTAATATAACTTGCAGTAATTACAGAACCATTCGCTGGTTTTTTACCTAATGTTCCATCTCCAAAGAGAATTTGATATTTTTCATCTTCTATTTCTTGAATAAGGAATAGTCGAGATTCTGGATTAACTTGAAATATATTATCATATGCAGTATAAGTTTCTGAAATACCGTCATGTGCCACTTCAACTTTAAGAGTATTTGTGTCAATACTTGCATTTGGAAGAATATATTTGGCATCAAGTTGATTATTATCTACTACAAATTGCTTAGTGAGGTAATTTCCCTCATATATCATAATATCTTGGAAATTTGCAATGCCATTAGAATCAGGTGCTATCGTAATTTTATCTGGGATAGAATAGATATAATTACCACCTTGAACGATGCCTATAGCAACAACACCAGGATTAAGCGTGACATATCTTGCTGCTGAGGCACTTACATCAACAGTAAAACTAATTTTCGCTATTGCAGCACGTCTAGAACGTGGGACATATCCAATATTTCTTGCTAATGATACTACATTTTCTCTTACAGTAGCACTATCAATGAATGCTTCATTGACTGCCATGTTAGTATTATAAGCAGTAATATAGGAATTATACGCAAGATTATCAATTAAGATCGAAAAGTTAGATCCCTCGAAGTCAAAATCAGTAAAATTCGAGTTAGATCGAAGGTAATCCTTGATCTGGGTTCTTAAATCGTTAAAATCTAGGTTAGTAAACTGATTAAATGACATTTTATCTTTATACTCTGGTCGGTTGTAGTAAAAATTCTATAATTTGTGTCGGAAATGGCAATCCTATAATATCATAATCAACTTTAACATTTATTGTATTGAAATCAGGTAACATTTGAGCAACAACAGACGTTACATCTATTCTTGGTTCATAGTTTTCCAATAAAGCAGTGATTTCTTCCTCTAAAACATCTCCAATATTGGTATCCATCAGTTCAAAAAGGGAATTATCAACGGATGTACCGATCAATTCATTAAAAAATCGTTCATTAAAGCGAGTTCTGCATAAATTTATAACAGATCTCTTAATTGCATCTTCATTTTTAAGTACAATTACGTCATTTGTAACTGGATGTCTCGTAAAGGACAAACTAACGTCCTTAAATCCACGAGAAATTTTGACAGTCATTCAAAAAATAGTTGTGCTGTTAATATATGTATATCCGTTTTCTCAAGTTTTTTATTTTTGGTATAAAAAAAGCGGTATTTACACCGCTTTTCTAACTCTTAGGTCATCTGGATGGAAACCCTCTGATAATAGTGCTTCTAAACGCTTTGTGGCCTCCTCTTTGTTCAAATTAGACCCTACTATCTCCCAACCTTGGGTGAAGTATTGCTGAACTTCATATAATTGTTCGGACATTAGTTACCTCCCTTGACCTCGATATGGTTTCTTTGCGCTATTACGACTAGATGCAGCATATTTAGTATGCTTTCCTCCTCCTTGTCTTGTTTTTTTCGGCTTTGTTTCTGGTTTTACTTGATTAGTAAGACTTCTCATTGCCATAATAAATTTCTCCTTTTAATTTTTTGCTTTAACGGCGGCGGTTTTTCGGCGATTTTTTCAACCCTATAAGGTCTCTTAGATTACCCGTGTTTTCTCGTGTCCCACACGAATCTTCGGATCACACCAGATATCAAAACCCGCTTCTATAGCATCTAGACAGAAGGAGACATCCTCGCCACACATATCTTGAACCTCTCCAGATTCAAATACTTGCATCTTTGGAGCAAACCAAGGATAAGGGAGACCCTCATGCTCAAATACTCCATGCTTTATAAGTAACCAACCAAATCCTGTGTAATCACAAGTGAAAGGTTTGCGACGCTTGCTCATCGTTTCTATGGTTTCATGATTCATCACACCACCATTAGTACGGAAATCATCTTCCTCTAACCAATGAGCAATAGAAGTAGTCTTTCCATCCTCTGTACAATACCATCCTGCTGCAATATCTTTATCCATCCATACAAGACGATAAAACTTCTCAGTGTCAAATACAATATCAGAGTCTATCCATAACTGATAGTCATACTTTAATTTTCCATCCCAAGGAAGTTGTTTTGGTCCTCTGAGAACATTAGCACCTAAACACTTACATCTTGCGAAGTTCACCATTGAACTATAATCTTGAGATATCTGAATTGCAGCACCGTTCTGTACAAGATCAAAACATAATTGTACAAATGCTTTCAGAAAAATGTAAGAAACTCCTCTTCCAGGTAAACAGAATACTACTGTTTTACCTCTAATCTTTTCTCTTGCTGCTTCTATAGTAAAGTCATCTTCTGATGCTTTCCTTTTAGGAGCATCTGCCTTTACTGTAAATCCTTTAGCCATAACCTCGAAATAATTATATGTTTATTATACCACTACAAGTCAATAATTGCAACGGTCCTCTATTTAGATCGACTTCCCTCTACGGTTATTACCCATTCTCAGAGTCTTATAAGTACTCATCGTCTTCAAATTTATCTAATAAGTCTTTAAGATCTGATTTTAATGATGCGTTGACTAGCAAATGTTCGTCTTCCTCCATTCTGTACTGAATCGTTTCGATTAGAGTATCCTTTTCGTACTCATCTAGTTCAAGTCTCATAACTCTTTACAACAACCCGTCACATTATATATTGTCAGCGATTTTTAGAGGGCGGTTTTCGTGCTTCTAATAATTTTTGATATGGCCTCTCATAAACCCATACAGAGTATGTATAAAAATGGGTTTTTCAGTGGGGGTATTTGGGGTAAAATTTTTTTTGCGAATTTTTTATCACACTCGCTTTCTGGGTTCGTTGTAGGTTAGAAAGGTTCCTTTTTTTTAAACCGCAAGGGCGGCGACGGTATAAACAAAAAACGCCCAAAACACTGTCCCTGACTGCGATCTGCCATGTTGATAACGAAGCAAAAACACTAAATGTTATTTAGTAATTATACCTATAACATCAAATGACCACGAAACCCCTTGGTATGACTAGCATTTGACAACTCCTTAAAATATGGTATACTGGTAAATGGACGATGTGACAATTTAATTATCGTCTTAATGTTTATTTAATAATGTTAAATTAACAATTTCTTTATTAACATTAAGTAAATATTAAACTATAATTTATAACAAATAGTAGACGAACATAAGACCACTAAGTGATAACGAAGTGCTACCACGAGTCGAGGTAGGTATCATATAGAGCACGAATACTACGAAGTTAATTACATTTAGTACATATAATATCCTTTAGAAACTTATACTTAAGATCTTTAATATCTACTGTTAAGTTATCATCAGTCTCATAATATATCACTACTTCTTTATATAAATCATCACACTTTGCGCCATTACATAATGTATTGGAGGTTAATCGTGAGTAGTTAGTGTACATAACGAAAGGAAATAACGAAGGTTAATTAATAGATAACGAAGTCACATAGGGGTCTTATGTGACTACGATAAACACGAAGTTGTATCACTATTTGTTATTAACTCTCTTATAAGTAACCCAAGTAATTGCTTGCACGTCGGAAACTTTTAGAGATAAGTTATATTTTTTATTGATAAATGTTGTCGCTGATTTATATTCAGTCTGTAAGATCTTATAGTTCTTAGGAGATATTGGAGGAATACTTGCAAGGTTCCTAACCTCATTACAAGCGATAGAAAAGGCATGTCCATCAATACAAATTGCATTATGATCGCCTATAATGCATCTATAAAAGTTAACTGTCTTAAGACCTTTTAAAATGCTTTCAATGTCCTTATCATCGCTTAAAAGGATCTTTAATGCCTTATCCTTATTAGCGTTAAAAGTGCATACCTTTACATCATCAACCGATCTAAGATTGATAAATGATTCACAAATATTCTTAGCATCGATTTTGTTTCTATTCCAATCATTGCGAGGTGATAAGGCGGCAATAACACCTGCTATCTTTTTATAAGATATCTGATAATCTAAATCAGATTCTAAGACCTTTGTAAAGTTATGAGCGTCAATATACCAATCGACACCTTGCCAATATTCATTTTGATTGGCGGTTTCATACATTTTGACTATATTGCCCTTTGTGACCTTATAGTCATTCTTAGCAATTGTCAGAGTAGGCATAGGGTTTGTTGCGATTGATTTAATAATAATCGATATTGAATGCTATTCAATATAAGAAGTGCCAGTTTTTACACTGGCACTATAAGACCTTAGAATATATTCTCAGGTTGAAGTACTAGTTGAAATATTCTATTTCTTTTCTTATTATTATTAAAATGCTTTGTAGTATACCATTTAATCGTCCTACCACGTTTTGTTGTGGTTCTTGTTAGTACTCCCTTTTTTTCTAATCTTGTTAATTGATCTTTTATGAATGCAGTATTATCGGACTCGCTTTCTACTAAATCTGCTTTTCTTGCAAGTTCAGAAACAAATAATCCGTTAGGATTGTTTTTTAAGGTTTTCAAGCATTGACGTTGTGTGATGTTCATAAGATTGAATCAACTGAACATACAATAAACAATAATTTGCCGCTTGCCAGGTCATCTTGTGCCAGTTTATAAAGTGTCTACTAAGTGGTTTACAAACATCTGAAAAGGACTATAATAAGAGTAATTAAAGAGGTAGGGAGCAGTGGGGTAACTGCTAGATCAAATATTCGACACCGACCCTGCGAAATTATAAAATTAGTAACACATTGAAATATTAAGAATTGCGACTGTAACAAAAATTATCATAAGAATTCTAACAATCTCCCAGACAATGAGCGATTTTCTGCTAATGTGAGAGGGAATTGCGAATAAATTTGCGTATGGTAGTGTTACCCTTTGTTACATCTTGTTGAAATTTGCTGTCTAATGCGATACAAAGTTCTATTACAGAATCTTTGTAGCATTTTGGCACCCTTATGTGGACTGTCTCTCCCGCATTGGGGAACTTCTTGGTAAATGGCATAAGACCATAGAGATTCTTTGTGTTCTTATAGTCTATTATACCACGAACTGTCCCATGTGACAAGTGTGTGAGAACGAAGATATCTTGAAGATTTGCGACGAACCTCCTTGACTTTTTTGCGGTCTTATGGTAGAACGCAGGGCAAGATCACGACACGCACGAACATTTCCACAGTATTTTTCACACAATAACGAACGTTTTCCACATCCTTGTTAAAAACGAACCTCTATTTATTTGAGTATTTTAAACACGAATTAAGCACGAATATACATAAAAACACAGAGTTTTCCACAGAAACACGAGTTTTCCACAGATTTTCCAACAGTCACGAATGTACGAAGAACATAAGGACGAATACATCTATGAGTTACCAATAAGAACGAACCTTTTCTTCTTAATGAACTTCTTATTAGTATTCTATCTCTAACTATAATGAATCAAATAAAAACGAAGGAAAATAGCGAACCTTGTTGATAAGAATGTCCAGACAATCACTATCAGGATACTTATCATTGACTGCATCAATAACAGTCTTCCATTGTTCTTCAGTCATTGAAATGTTAGTTTTGTCCATTAGAAAAATCCTTTGATAAAATAAATGTTAGTTCTAATAATTGTGTAACGTCCTCCATCCCTTAAGATTAATGACCTTACCACGATGTTCCATAAGGTCTTCAGAGTTATACCAGAAGTCTTCCCAGTCCTTCTCCATACCATCATGCTTGATAATAACCTTTGCATCTAACTCAGAGTCAGTAGCATTAGGATTTGCTTTTTGTGAGTAGTTCATGCTACCAGTTCCTCCATGACTTGTTTTGCTTTGTTTAACTGTTGACATCCTACACTAAAATACTGTAGATTTCTTTGTAACTTTAGATTTTCTTTATGAATGTAATTAATGTAATGTCCTCTAAACTCTTCTAACCATTCATCTCGACTTGGTTTCTTATCTCTTAAGATCTGCCACCGATTCATATTTGCACCCTGATTC
>VTLG01007474.1_pt1 | contig 73404 bp, 94 predicted proteins | sample 4694571 | NCBI WGS metagenome assembly VTLG01 (sample SAMN12604809, study PRJNA352737) | marine metagenome | biome: ENVO:00000447; feature: ENVO:00000209|ENVO:00000569|ENVO:01000036; material: ENVO:00002151; isolation source: viral sequences binned using virsorter ...
ACAACTACTTAAATCCTACATTGAGGAATTTGTTAGGGGAAAAGTTAATGCCTAAAGATGCTAAGAAAGGTCAAGACGATAACTTCCTGACACCAACTAAGTTCTCTCAAGAGATTGAAAGATTAGTCAAAGCAAGTAACGGATTGATCACTTACATTGAAGCAATCGTTACCTACTGCCAAGAGAATGAGGTTGAGTTAGAAACTGTACCTAAGTTAGTTTCTAAACCATTAAAAGAACGTCTCCGTCATGAAGCACAGAGACTAAACTACATGAAGAAATCTTCCAAAGGAGTTCTACCACTGTGACAGGATTTGAAGTGTATAAAATGTATCTTGCATTGAAACAACACTTCACTAAAGAAAAGTACGACTACCACAAGTATCGTGGTAAGGTTCGTGCAAGTGAAGATGCCTTTGAACAACGACACGATCGTTACTTCTTTAAGAAATTAGCAACTAAGTATTCACAACAAGAAATTGTAGATTACTTCGTTGCTAATTTTATATTTGATCCTAAAGGTTATATAAAATCATTTAATGATGATGTTTATAGGAACTGGAAGGTCAATCAAGAATCTTTCTCTTATAAATTTAAGGAAGATGTATGTTTACTATTGGATGAGTATGATTATCCCTATCAAGATTATTTTGATAGAGTATTTTCTATTAAACATGGTAAGCATCCTAAACTATTAAAGTCTTATCTTGCAGGAGAGGTTTCATTAGAAACTCTTGTAGTATTTGAAACATGTTTAGGATTTGTAAAAGATTTTGATAGAGTTCTAACTGACCCTATATGGAAAGAAGTTAGAATGAAAATTATTAAATACCAACCCTTCATAGCATTAGATTGTAATGTTTATAGAGGAACTATTTTAGACACAATAGCAACAAAAGTATGACAGAATTTTTTCAATCAGAACAAGTACAAGAAGACCTTAGAGATATATTTACAACGTATCAAACTCTTGCATCTATGACAGCAAGGATACAGTTTGAACCTAAAGAAACACGTGTAGAACATATCGATAAGTGTAATGATCTTATTGATAAGCAAAGAACATTCTACACACGGTTATGTCTCTCTGCTGCAGAGGATGCAGAGGCAGCAGACATGAAAGAAAGAATTAACTTAATGTCAAAGGCATTTGGATTCAGTAACTTATATGAGTGTTTGGACAAATTAACAGAGACATTAGACGCTGCTAGAAAGAAAGAACTTGACAAGTGATAAATAGTATGGTACGATTACACAGTACAATACACACAATACAAAAATACGGAGAATACGATTATGTCTTTTGCATCACTTAAGAAAGCTGCCTCTGCAGGTAGTACCCTTAGCAAACTGACACAAGAGATTGAGAAAATCAATCAACCTCAACAGAACAACAGTGCTGATGAGAGATTTTGGAAACCAGAACTAGACAAGTCTGGTAATGGATACGCAGTAATACGATTCCTTCCTGCACCTGAGGGTGAGGAAATGCCTTGGGCAAAGGTTTGGAGTCACGCATTCAAAGGTCCTGGTGGACAATGGTATATTGAAAATAGTTTAACAACTATTGGAAAGGATGATCCAGTTGGCGAGTACAATCGTGAACTTTGGAACAGTGGAAAAGAGTCCGACAAGAACATTGCTCGTGCTCAAAAGAGAAAGTTATCTTACTATTCTAATATCTACGTTGTGTCAGATCCTGCACACCCAGAGAACGAAGGTAAGGTTTTCTTGTATAAGTATGGTAAGAAGATCTTTGACAAACTCGTTGAAGCAATGCAACCTGCATTTGCAGACGAGACACCACTAGATCCTTTCAACTTCTGGAAGGGTGCTGATTTTAAATTAAAGATCAGAAAGTTAGATGGTTACTGGAACTATGACAAGTCAGAGTTTGCAAGTACATCAACACTCGGTGGATTCGACGACTCTAAGTTAGAGTCTATCTGGAAAGAGGGATACTCTTTAACAGAATTTGAAAGTGCAAAGAACTTTAAAGAATACGATGCTTTAAAGAAACGTCTTGACCTTGTGTTGGGTTTAACAACTCCACACCCTGTCGTAGAAGACGAATCACTTGAAGACTTGTCGGAAGGAAAGAACGGTTCTTGGGGACAAGAAGTATCAGACTTCAGAGAGAAAGCAGTTGCTTCTTCTCCAGTACAAGATGAAGAGGATACATTATCATACTTCTCTAGATTAGCAGAAGAAGATTAGGTTCACTTTATAAACTGGCACAAGGGGAGTTTACAACGCTCCCCTTTTTGCTATAATATAAACATAGTAATTAAACAAATGAAAGTATTTCTTGCCTCAGTAATCGCACTAACTCCTGTTTCTGCTATTGCTAACGAATATCAAGAAGGATATTCACTCACTAGGACATGTACAAAAACAGAGTACAGAGAAGAGTATGTACCAGGTACAATGAATAGTCCTGGTTATGTAAAGAGTTGGACAGACACAATAGAAGTGCCTTGTGACGGCACTACAAGAGTCTACAGAGAACCTTCTAGAACAATAGAACAAGTACACTATGATGACAATGAATGTGGTGATGGTAAACTTGCAGGTGCATTAGTAGGTGGCGGTGCTGCTGCAGCAATGTCAAGAGGTGATGGTAGATGGTGGGCAATTCCACTAGGTGTTTTAGTAGGTAGTAGCGTAGGGTGTGATATGGCAGGGGGATAAATGGTAGAGACGCTAATAAAAGAGTTCCCCTTTTCAGATGTAGGAGGTCGGATGACGGAAGAGAGAATAAAAAAGTATACCTATACTAAACAAGAAGTAGATAGGATGATCGATCATGCAGTTCGTGTAGCAGTAGCAGAAGCACAACGGATTGATGAAGAGTCAATGAAGAAACACAATAGAGATGCAACGGTAATCTCTATGATTCTAGGGTTTACAGCACTTGCATTATTTGTAGATGGTTTGTTAAGATTGTTAGGTATCATTCCACCATTCATGGAGATTGATATTGATGTTCTTGATAAGATTGTTGACAGAGTAGAAGGTGATGTAATGGATAAACTAAAACAAGTACCAATTCAAAAATTATTTAAACGATGAATCTATTTTTATCATGTCCTCCTGTGTATACCTTACCAGGTACGTGGACTAAATGTGATGCACTGATACCACATTATAATGCTGATCCAAATCAAACGTTTGGTATATCACTCTTAGTAATCTTAGTGTTACTATCAGGGTATGGAGTCTACAGAGCATTCTTTAACAACAAAGGTCTTACAGATCAATGGGATGATCACGAAGATTAATTATGATTTTACCAGGTACTACAGTTAAAGTGATAGATGAAAATTCTATCTACCGAGGATACGTTGGGTGTGTTCAAAGAATACAAGGCAAGAAAGCAGCAGTTCTTATGGATCAAGATGGTACTCCTTGGGATAAAATGATTACGTTTAAACTTTCTGATCTCGTAGAAAAAACAGAAGGTTTCCAATATTATCCTAAAAAGAAAAAGAAATGAAACTTACACAAGAAATTATTGACAAACTACAAGAAGCATTTGAGCACACTAAAAAGAATGGTGATCTCAACTGGGAAGATGGTGATGAGATTGATGTATGTCTTGCAGGAACATTTGCTGCTGATAGGTTCATCACTATAATAAATAGAACTAAGAGTAGCACATCACTTAAGGCAGTAAAAGGGCAATGAACGACACGTTAGTTTTTATATACTTAGTATTTTTTGTGATGTTATTTGCAGCAACGTTTGCATACATGTTGAAGATGATGAGTTCAACTTTAGATACATTTAATAACACACCAACAAGATCATATGGTGATGCTATGAAAGCATACAGAGTTCCTGCACCTCATCCAGAAATGGAAGGTATAAAATATGGTGAAGAGTTATTAGTTTTTAATCCAGAGGAAGAAGAAGACGATGATGATGACGGAGACGTACCTGCCTACGTAGGGGAAAACATATAATTAGTCTCAAAATATCGCAAAAAAAATCCCGCCAAAAAATGCCCTCTTAAGGGTTTTTTTAGTATCCGTATCCAGAACTAGAAGAAGAACTACTTGAACTACTGCTGCTGCTTGAAGAAGTGCTGCTTGTTGTATTAGTTTCTGAAGCTTGATTACCAACTGGTGTAGTAGTTGTAGTAGTATCTGCTGCAGGAGTAGAAGTTACGACTCCGACACTCGCACTAGACGTAGTAGGTCCGTTATCAAATGATGTGACAGTACCTGTACTTGTTGATAGGTTTACACTACCAGTAACATAACCAGAACTTTCTAGGAATCTTGCTGCTGCACTTAACTCAGTCTTCTTATTACCTTCCTTATCTAATTCTTTATGAGGTTTGTATGAAATTAATTCTTCAAACTCAGAAAGGATAAATTCAACAACTGGTTGAGTAGGTATCTTAAGTATTGCTTTCTTGTCATTAATATATCTCTCATGCTCATAGTTTGTCACAGGATATATTGATTGGTCTGCTCCTAGTGTAGTTCCATCAGGTAAAACAGTTCTCCAATCACCATTAACTGTTATACCTTGCTTTAGTATTACAACATTATTATACTTTGCCTCTACAGTTTCATAGTGATGCACAGCATCAGGTAAATCATATTTTTCTTGCACATAATGTAGTAATCTCTCTTCACTTCTTGGCCACTGTTCATATACATCAGTAACTTCATTCACCATAAGAAGAATCCAATCTAAATATGGACTACCCAAAGCTTGTAATGCTACCTCCTCAGGTCTCATTCCATTAGGAATTATTCTTGTCTCTAGTAGTGTAATGTATTGATCTAGATCCTCTCTAAGTTTAGTACGTCTGAAAAGGTTTTTAACCAGACGGTATCTGTAAGGTTCATCATCTGTGATGCCTTCGCCAACAAATACATTTGGAAGTAAAGAAAAGTATTGCATTAGTACCCCACTGCTACGTCATTTTCGGTTAATAGTCTTGTCTCAGTAAAACTAAGTTGTAAAACTACTGCAGGAACTGAAATCCCATCAGATTGTGGTGCCTTAAGTGCAACATACTGATTGTCTGGTGTGTAGTTTACAGATATACCAGTACAAACTGAAGGATAAATCTTAAACATTAGATCTCTTCTTGTACTTTCACCTAAATTATTCATTCCACCAGTAGAATTTGCACCAAAACGACAGAATCTTAATTGAAATCTATCAGGTATCTCAAAGAACCTATTGTTTTTTGCATAACCCTCATTATATTTCTTGAAGAAGTCATCTTGCCATAGATTTTTATATCCATCTTTTCTACTTACATCATCTACCTTATCATTACCACCAATAGAGAATGTTTCTTGGTTATTACTATATGATTTACCCATATTACCTGAGCGAACTCTTGGTAAGGATCCAATTTTTATATAATCTATAATAGATTGTATAGTTTTTGACTCTTGTGGATCACGAGCAAAGAATTTGAATGCAAAGTTATGTGTTCTAAAACTCATACCTTGAAATATTTGTTCACTATATGGGTTGAATATTCTACCACTTTGTAGGTTTTCAATAGCATTAAGATCCAAATTACCTTGTAGTCCTACAAAGTTATTGAATCCGTTTACCATTTGTAATACCATGTTGGTAGAAAACTCAGGTAGTGCAGCACCTGCTGCCTCTTGTAATGTCTCTGCTAATGATGTGAAATCATTTTCATTTCCATTTAACATACCTGTTGCTGTTACACCTGCAACACCAATGTCTGCTCTTCTATATGCAGGACCATAAGATGTCTGAATGCCAGGTGGTATCGCAATATAACATCTATCTGGATGTTGTACTACAGTTGCCCTATTACCAGGTATTTCTCTATTATAAAAAGCAGGAACATTAGTTGCATCATAATCAAACCTCTCTCTACGCAGCATAAGATAGTCGATAGCACCTGTTTCAGCGTCTGCTAAACCAAGTCCATTCTCCTCTTGTGCGGGTGGTTGTTCTGGATATCGATAAATGCTCAAGTTTTTGCCTAAATAATATTACTTGTATCATATGTATTTATGAGGTTTAAACAAGGAAAATACATTCCTCGCAATCCAAATAAGTATAAAGGCGATCCTCGCAACATTATTTACCGTTCATCTTGGGAACATAAGTTCATGCTTTGGTGTGACCAACAGAATTCTTCAGTACAAGAATGGGGTAGTGAGGAGATCGTTATTCCTTATGTAAGTCCTGTTGATGGTAAAAGACACAAGTATTATCCAGACTTCTATGTCAAAATCAAAGGTAAAAAGTATATGGTTGAGGTAAAACCATTTAAACAAACTAAAGAACCTAAGACTCAAAAGAAAATCACTAAGAGATATGTTAGTGAAGTCTTAACTTGGGCTGTCAACAAAGCTAAATGGAAGGCAGCTGATGAAGTTTGTCAGGATAATGGATATAAGTTCATGATTATTACAGAAAAGGAGCTTAAAGTATAATGTTATCAGGAATATTTGAAGCACTATTAGATATAATAAAAGCTGGAGCAGCAACTCAGTTCACTGGGATACCTGGTGCAGGTGGTGCAGTGCCAAGTAAATTCCAAGAGTTTATGGCTTTTAGTAGAAAGAAGATGGGGGACTTCTCTTTTACTAACATATACACAGTCCAATTTAGCACTCCTCCAATGTTAACAGACAGTCTTGAGACTGGTGATGATAGAATGTTATTGGATTATTACTGTGACTCTATTAACCTTCCAAGTAAACAGGTAACTACAGCACAGATAATGAATGTAGGATCTGCGTACAAATATGCAACTGGTAATGCATTTAGTCAGATCAATATGACATTTAAAATACCAAGAACTCAGAGAACAAGAGCAATATTTGAGAGATGGGTTGCATTGATGAACAATGACGCTAATCAATATGTAAATTTCTATAAGCAATATTGCTGCCCAAGGGTGAGAATATATAAGTTTGAAAGAGGTGGTGGAGTGAATGTTGATAACTTTACCAATGACATAGGGATTTTTGGTGGTCAGGCAGGAGATAATAACCTATTAAATTATCTTAAACAAGACAATGCTATATCACAGGCAAATCTTGATAAAGTAAAAGCTGTTGCTAAATTCTATAGTTGTCATGGTATGTGGGAGTTAAGAAATGCATTCCCAACTAACATTGGATCAATACAGTTGAATAACAACGAAGCAAGAGTTATGTCACTGACTGTATCATTTAACTTTGAGAGATATAGATTCTACACCAGACCTCTTTATTCACAAGGTAATAACAAGGAATTCATTGTTGATAATCCTGCATTAAGAAACAACGTACAGTTGAATCAACATGGTGCACATGTGTCAACAGGAGACGCAAATAACATGGGATTTAAGAAAGGGGCTACTAGCAATGATAATTACTGGTAAGTCGCATATATAATTTGGACTTTTATTCCCAAATAACCCCCAAAAAAATTCGACCCAAAAAAAGACCCCTTAGGGTTTTTAACTAAATAATTACAACTGAAAATATCTTATTATGGCACTTCCCGTATTAAATACTCCGAAGTTTAAACTTAAACTTCCTTCTGATAACAGAGTGGTGAATTTTAGACCTTTTCTCGTAAAAGAAGAGAAAATTCTATTAATTGCAACTGAAACAGGTGAACAAGCAGAATTAATTACTGCTATTAAGAATATTATTAAAGCATGTACAGATATTAAAGATGTTGAGCAATTATCAACATTTGATATTGAATTTGTTTTCTTACAGATTAGAACTAAATCTGTTGGTGAATCTGTAGATGTATCCGTAACATGCCCTGATGATGGCGAAACACAAGTCGATGTATCTATTCCTTTAGACCAAATTAAAGTCATAAAGACAAAAGGTCATAAAAAGGAAATTAAGTTATCTGAAGAAGTTGTGTTAACAATGAAGTATCCAAGTTTGGATATTTTTGTTGAAATGAATTTCCAACCTGAAGATGTTGGAGTAGATCAAGTTTTTAGAATGGCAGCAAGTTGTATCGACTCTATTGCAGATGTTGAACAAGTATATGACTGTAAGGACTTACCAAAAGAAGAAATTACATCATTTCTTGACCAAATGACTTCTGATCAGTTTAAAAAGGTGCAAGATTTCTTTGAAACTATGCCAAAACTGTCGCATACACTAAAAGTGACAAATCCCAACACAAAAGTTGAGAGTGAAGTAAAACTTGAAGGTTTAGCAAGTTTTTTCGCCTAGCCCTAATGCATGCTAGTTTGCAAAATTACTATGAAACTAATTTTGCATTAATACATCATCATAAGTGGCAAATCGAGCATATCGAGAATTTGCTGCCTTGGGAAAAAGAAATCTACATGAATTTGTTAGTTCAATTCCTCAATGAAGAGGATAAACATCGAAGGGATCAACAGGCGAAATCTGGTGGCTAAAATCTCAATGTATAAGTTCATTAATCCTGGTAGCAGTGGGATAAAGTCTGCTGCCAAGACTGAAGGAGCTCGTACAACACTTTTAGCAATTAATAGACTAGGTAGTTCAGTATCTGGACTTTCAAAGACTGTTAATAACCTTGAAAAAATTTATAAAGCGAGTGCAAAGAACGAAAAACTCATAGAAATTGCAGAACGCAGAAGAGCAAAAAGAGAAAAGGATAGAGCAAGAGAAGAAGAGATAGAAAGTCAAAGGTTACTGGATGGAAAGGATCTTGAGAAACAGGCAAAAGACGCAAATAGTACAAAAGGTAAATTTGGTAGTAAATTAAAAGATTCACTTTTAGGTGGTTTAGAGGGGTTATTGGTATCTATTGTCGGTTTCTTGATGAAACTGTTTGCATTAACAGAGATAAAAAAATTACAAGCATGGTTTAATGATCCTGTTGCAAAAGAAAAAAGGAAAAAATTTGTAGAAAATTTTAAATATGTCTTTACGACATTTCTTAAATGGGGAAAAAGATTAGTAGTTGATGGTATAGCTAAACCTTTTAATCAATTAATAAATGGAAAGACTTTTGGAGAAAAATTACAAGGATTAGGTAAACTCGTATTAGGTTTATCTGCTTTAACGGTATTATTGAATCCATTTGGGACTATGGATGCTATTCTCAGTATGTTGGGAATGGACTTTTATCGTGACAAGACTCAAAGAGATAAAGGTAAAGGAAAGGATAATAAAGGTAAATCTTCTATTAATAAAAATAAACTTAAAAATAAAAGAATAAACGCAAGAAAAGATCTACTTACTAAACAATTTGGAAAAAATGGTAGAACTGCATATGATGGATTTAGAGCACAAGGTGATACTCATGCAGAGGCACTAAAAAAAGTCGAGAGATTAAAACGTCAAAGACCAGATAAATTTAAACCTAAACCCCAACCTAAGACATCAGGTTTAAGTCCTTCGGGAGCAAAAACAGGTGTTGCTACCAAGTATGGAATGAAGAGAACCTTTGGTCGTGGTGCTTTAAAATTCATGGGGAAGAATAATGTAAAACTTCTCGGCAAAGCATTTAAAAATACTTTTGGAAAAGTGCCTGTTTTTGGAACTTTACTAACAGCAGTATTTTCAAGATTACAGGGAGATCCTTGGGGAGCAACGATATTTAAGACTGCAGGTGCAGCAGTTGGTGGTGGATTAGGAACATGGTTATTACCAGGTATTGGTAGTTGGATTGGTACTATGGTTGGTGAATACGTAGGTAATTTGCTATACATGGGATTCAAAGGTGATGGATGGCAAGCAGCTGGTAAAAAATTAAAAGAAGATGCAGCTGCATTTATAGGACAAGTGAAGAATATCTTCAATTGGATGAAAGAGAGAGTCACAAAATTCTATAAAGGTATACCAAAGATAAAAATACCAGATTTTCCTAAAGATCCTCCTAATTGGATACCACCTCTCGGTTTTGGATTGAGAGAGAAGATATATGGTGGTGCCAAAATTGCTATAAAAGCAATGCTTGGTCCTATAGGACTTTTGATGGGTAAAGAAGTCCCGAACATTGCTTGGATGATGGATGGGTTTGGATTCAAGAATACTCTACCATTACTTCACAAATCATTCTTTAAATCTGATCCAGTTCAAGAAGGATCAAAGACCTCAGGTGAGGCAATGGTTGGTAAGAAAAGTGAAGAAGAAGAAAAGGCAGGTGATGATACATCAGGAACAAAGAAACTTAAACCTTCTCCGAAAAAAGGACAGAGTTATGATACAATGCCTTTTGTACCTGCTGAAGATTATAAAGGTGTAGAATCTGACAATGAAAGATATGGCGATACATTCCCCCAAGGTTCCTTTGGCACTAAACCAAAGAAGTTAAGTCCATATGAAAGAAAATTTGGTAAGAAACATAATCCCCTAGCGACTGTAAAAAATAAAGGATTGTTCTATGAGACAATGCCTTTTGTACCTATGAACCAGTACAAAGGTGTAGAATCTGATAATGAGAGATATGGTGATACAATGCCAGATGGAGCCTTTGGTATAGGTTCTAAATCTACTGATGTAGTATCAAGACACTCTGTTGGTTCGTCAAAAGATCAACCTAAAACAACAGCAGTTGGTAATAAAAAGAAACCTTGGTGGAAATTTGGATTTGAAGAAGGTGGACATATACCACAATTCTTCTTTGGATTTGTTAAAAAGATATTTAAAGGTGTTACTAAGGCAGTTAGTAGTGTTGTTAGCACGGTAGGTAAAGTTGTTAGTAGTGTTGCCTCAGTTGCTATGCCTATCTTGAGTGTAGCAGCACCATTTATTCCTGCGTTAGCACCAATCATGCCATTTATGCAAGCAGCTCAGGCAGTGTCTGCAGTTGCATCTGGTAACATTATGGGTGCTATAGCACCTGGTCTAGGTGCATTGGGTGGATTCTTCCCAGGCACTTTTGGTGCAGAATCTGCATTCGGTCAGTTCATGAGCAATAATCCTATAGGTAAAGCTATAGGTGGATTTGTCACTGGTGGTGTGCAGGGTGCTTTAGGTAGTCTTACCAGTTTCTTACCTCAAGGTTTCCAAGATTTCTTAGGTGGTATTGGTGGATTTATGAATAAATTCCCCTCGATAGGAGGTATTATAAGTGGAATACCTGGTTTAGGTGGTATATTAGGGTCATTTGGAGTAACAGGTTTAGATGGTGGAGGATTCTCTCCAATGAGTTTGTTTGGTGATATAGCAAATCAAATGGGATTTGGTAGTCTATTTAATGTAGTGTCTGGTATGATACAAGGGGGTGGTGTCAATGCTGTTATGGATGGTCTCCGAGAAATGGCACCTGAGTTAGGTGTCAGACCTGAGGCACTTGGTATATTTACATCAAAGGGTAAAAACGCACGTAATAATTTACTTGACCAGAAACAATCTTCACAATCAAAAGCATATGCAATGCAATCTCAATTAGAGTTTATTCCTATGCCTGTAATTATTGAAAAGATGGTTCCTATTCATAAGGCAGTCCCTATTGGCAACTAAATATTAAGTATGAACATCTCTCCAACCAAAATTAATCTTTACAAGTTTGTCTCTACAACAGGGATAGCTGCGGCTAGTGATGCAAAGAAAGAAGAAAAGGCAAATATAAGTATACAAACAAAACAGGTTGAAGCAATAAACCAACTTGGTGAAGTAGTTAATGGTATAGCAGCAAGTCTTGTTAAGATAGAAAAAATAGAATTAGCACGTGCTAAAGCATTAGCAAAGAAAAAAGCGTTTGAACCAGAATATACGACACCTAAAAAGAGGAAATTTACATTTGCAGGAAAGTTATTAGAGGCATTTAAAGCTCCTAATTTCTTAAAAGGTCTACTAATGATGCTTGGTGCTCTCTTCAAAATGTTGGTTGGGATACCTATATTGAAATGGTTAGCAGATAAGAAAAATCAAAAGACGATAATAAACACGTTTAAGATAATATGGGGAGTATTCAAAGCAATCAGTACGTTTATTGGTGGTGCTTTTGTTATAGGTATCAATAGTCTTGCAAAAGCATTGAAGGGTGGTGAAAATATGAGCACTTGGCAAAGAGTACTTGCGTTTGCCAAGGGTATAGTAGCGTTTGGTGCTATAATTGTAGGACTTAAATGGTTAAATCCTCTTAGAATAGGTAAAACTATGAAGGAGATCGGCATGATCTTCAAAGGTTTTAATAATGCACTGTTTAATTTTAGAAATGCATTAAGAGCAAGAAAAGGGTTAAAAGCACTTACACATGGAAAAGGAGTTGCAGGTACAAAATTCTTAAGCAGAGGACCAGGAATACTTAAAGGTGCAGCAGTAGTTACTGGTGTAGTTGCTGCAGGTTCCATGATGATGGGTGGTGGTGATGAAGAAGAAGGAGAAGGAGAAGAAGAAGTACCAGAAAGGAAGTTTGGAGGACCTATAGGTAAACAATATAGTACAGGAAGATCTATAAGCAAATATGGTGGTATGATTAGAGGTCCTGAGACTGGTTATCCAGTTTCAATGGACGGAGGTAAAACTACATCATTCATTGGTCATGGTACTGAGCAAGTTGTAAGTGATAAAAAGGGTGGTGGATATGTAATACCTATTAATAATGCTGCAACAAGAGCAAACCCATATTTGACAGATTATAATAAAGTAGCAGCTGGTGCTTTGGGCATGCCAAATGCACCTGAGATGTTCTTAGGTGGTTTATTTAAGGGTGCAGGAAATCTTTTAAAAGGTAAAACTTGGGGTGGCGGTGGATCCTTATTTGGTGGGGGTAATCAGGCAAACTATGGAACAGGTAGAGACGGTGGATTTGGAACAGGTACACATGGTAGTGGTTGGCCAAGTGCATGGGATGGTAAACCAGTAGGAGGACAGACTCAATCACCAAGTAAGAAACCTGGTTTATGGGGTCAGATCGGAAACTTCTTGTCTAAGGGTGATGGTCAGACAAGTGGTGCTCAAATGATAGGTAGCATGTTTGGTAATGAGCAAGCTGGTAGTGCTATTGGTAATATCATGGGTATATTCCAAGGTGGTGGTAGTGGAGAAGGTGGTAAGGCAACTGGTTGGGATATTATAAAAGGTATCGGTGGTGTTGCAGGATCATTCATGAAAGGATCTAAGGCAGGTGGTTGGATCAATAGTGCTTTAGGTATTGGTGAGATATTAAAAGGAGATGGAAACTGGGCATCTAAATTTAGAGATATAGCAGGGCAATATGGTAATCAACTCGCAGGATTAATAGGTGGTAAGACTGGAGCTACAGTCGGAAACTTTATGAATTCCTACTTCAATGGTACTGCAGGTAAAATTGGAGATCTATTGAGTGGTGCTATGTCAGCACAGGCAGGTACAGGTCGTATCGCAGATGCTGCTAATCATCCTGGTTACTCTGGTGGAATGGGTGTTACCGATCCAGATGGAGGTCCGAAAGCTGCCAAGATTCTTGGTAGACAAATGTTAAGTAGAGGAATGACAGTATATGGTCATCCTAATTTTAGAAATAATAAGTTTAAGAAAGAAAATAAAGCAAATGAAAAAGGATATGATCCTGGTGGAAGACAACCTGTAGGTGGAGGACCTTTCCACTCTAAGGGATTAGGATTAAACATTGCAGACTATAGACCAGGTGATTTTGGTGCAAGATTAAGAAACCTCGCTGATTTCTTAAGAGGTCAAATTGACACATTTAAGATTGTACAAGTTGTATATGATAAGTGGGGTATGTGGTTTGCAGGTCAGAAAGAGAAGAAAGGACCTAGCAAATATGGATATCCAGATTCTATTGGTGTTGGAGTTGCTCCTAAAACACCTGAGGATACTGGTGTAGGTTCACAACAGGCAGTAGCAAATAGTCAAAGATCTATAATGAAGAAGGCACTAGAAGGTGGCGGTGGAGGTACAGGTGATGCTGCATTAAACATTAGAAAGGTATTAAATCAAGCAAAAGCAAAAGAACAAGGTGCTTCTACATCTGACTTTGGTGGTAATTTCTTTATGGATTTACTTGGTGATAAAAATAGTAAAATTAGTGATGCTTTCATAAAACCTAGTGATGAAAAGAAAGCTGCGGACGCATGGAAATTTAGTCAAGATGATGATTATCTAACTAACTTCTTGTATAAGAAAGGTGCTAATGAAGACCAAGCAATGAATTATATGAATTTAATTGATGGTGATGTATTTTCAAAAACTCCTACATTTAATAATGATGATAGTTTTTCTTTCTCAGATTCATTTAAGATTGGTAATAGTATGTTTACCAAAGATGATGGTAAATCTGCTACAGATTTCTATCAAAGCAAAGAGAATCTGGTATCAGATAGTGCTTCTGAGAAAAAGAGAGCTCAGTATGAACAGAACAGAGCTAATAGAGGAGCTGCATTTACAGGTCAAAAGGGTGATACTTTAATAAGTTCAGCACCTAAGACCAACTCTCCTGTAAGTACAGCGAGTGGTACCAAAGGAAGTAATGCTGAAGAGAAATCAAAAGATTATTACAATAAAAAAGCATCAAAAGATAGACAGCATGCTACCAGTGCTATGAATGATAAAATTCAAGCAACTATTCAATCAGCATTAGCAGCAGTTCAAGCACATAATAGTGGAGTTCAAGCAATGGTTGCGTCTGAGAATCAAAAAGTTCTTCAGATGCAGAAAAATGCTAAATCAATGGCAGCAAGAGCAAAACGTGCTGTTAAAAATCAACGACAAAACCAAAACCAATCTGCAGTCGCTTAAATTATGCAAAGTACAATAAGAAAAAGTTCTATACAAATATCCAGACCTGGTGAGGCACAATATCGTCTTAGCATGTATAGAGATGATAAAAGACTAGAAAACAAAGAAGGTGCATTCAACTTAATAACTTTTTGTAGAGGTTGGGAGATATATGAATCTATAGAATTACATACAATGGAAGCTGAGTTTATATTTGAAGATGCAGCAGGTTTAATGGGTTCTATGACAGGTACAGAAGTATTCAAGTTAGAAATACAAAGTTTTCCAGTAGATAAAACGTATTATTTTAGATCATACGGAGTATATGATAGGATAAGAGCAGGACAATCTAACGAAGTATATTTTATTAAATGTTATAGTGATGAGTTTATTAAAAATGAATCTGTAAATGTTTTTGGTAATTCAGAAGTAATATTTAATAATGAAGCTAAGGCAGAGAATATTATTGAGACATTAGTAAAAGATAAAAATTATCTAGGATCCAGTAAAAAACTTTTTACTGAAGAGACACTAAATGAACATTCATTCATTGCACCTAATTGGAGACCATTTGATGTTATACCTTGGGTTTTATTAAGAACTATTCGTAAGTCACAGAAAGGTGGTAGTTTACAAAATGGTTTTGTATTCTTTGAAAACTCTTTAGGATTTCATGCCAAGTCATATGATAAAATGATTGAGGATATAGAAAAACAAAGAGATAATGCAACTACTAATCCTGTTACAGGTGAAGTTAAGATGTATCAGTACGTTCATGATATCAAAAATACAGAAAGTCCTATAGATAATCAATTCTTAATTGACGCAGTAGTATTTCCTGATGAAGCAACATCTATGTCAAATCTTAGACATGGAATATACTCAGGTTATAGTGTTGGATTTGATCCTGTATCAATCACATCATCTAAGATGGGATTAAGTAAAGATATGTCAAGCACAGCGTATAATTATAGTCTTGAAGATATCTGGCCAAGAATGGCACATTTGAATGGAGGTAAATCTGTAAACCCATTAGTCAATGTGGATAGCACTATGAGAAAACATATGTACACTCCTAAGAGAATTAGATATTGTGGTTTACCTAATCAATCATTTGATCCTAAGTTTCAGAATAATCCTCAAGCATCTTATGAACAACTTGCAGAACTGCAAGCATATAGGTACATAAGGAAAGCAACACTTAATCATATTAATTTAAAAGTTGTTATACCTGGCAACTTAGATCTGTATCCTGGCTCAGGAATAGACATTATAATTCCTAGTATTGCTAAGTCTGGTGGTGGATATGGAAGAAGTACAAGTGTCGATCGTAAGTATAGTGGGCGTTACCTGATAAAGACCTTGACACATTCAATGACACAAGATAAAATGAGAACAGAGTTAGAATTGATGAAAGACTCAGTTTTAAGATAAATAGTTATGTATCACGAGGTACGATTATGAAAACAATAGAAGACCACATTCAACATGATAAGGAAATCGTTAGCGATCCATTAGCAAACCCTGCTGCTCGCAGACATGCTAAAGAGGAACTACACGAACTAGAAGAGTATGTAGAGCATCATAAAGCAGAGATTGAAGCAGGAGATCATCACGATCCAAATGCACTCGAATTATTTTGCGACATGCATCCTGATGAACCAGAATGTCTAGTGTATGACGATTGATGATTATCTTTTAGGACACTGGCACAATAGACAACAAGCACAAAGTAATCCCCATTGTTTTTCTCAATGTGAAATAATATGGGAAAAGGAAGGGGAATTCTTTGTTTCAAAAAATTTTTATAGATCTCAAGAGCATAATCCATATAGACATAAAAGACATAAATGGGTACAAACATCCTCCACGACTGGTGTTATGGAGAATTATCGCCTTGACTTGACAAGACATGAAGAATGTGATATGATGTTTATGTTTCACGATGAATCGTGGCATGGTAAACTTGACAGTACGAAATGTCTCGGTCAACGAGGCAATCGTATTGTCTCAGAAATACATTTGTATGGTGACAAACTTACTTCAAAGGATCAAGGGTTTGACGATAAAGGAAATGTCGTTTGGGGTTCTCCTAATTTGTTTCATTTCCTTCGGCATTAATGCTTGCACAGCACCAGTGACAGATCCTACTCCTAATCCGTCAACATTATGGAAATTAAAGAAAAATTAAGAGCACAAGTAAAAAGTAAATTTTACTATTGGTTCTGGGGACTTGCTACTGTATCAGTATTCGCAGGACAGATGTATGTCGGTAGTGGGTACCGTAGAATGGCAGAGACACATGAACAGATTTCTGCAGATTTGAACTTATTAGTAGAGGTTCTTATCACACCTATGAATAGACAAAATCCTAGATATTATTAAGGAAACCTGAAAACATTATAAAATATTGGTGTTTTGTTAGGGTTTCATGATAAAATAGTATCAGCAAATACAAAACAATATGAGTGGAGACGCTAGAACAGCACTAAACGAACAACCAGTAATTTTTTACTCAGAACATATGACTGAGACAAAAGAAGTCTTAATTCGTATGCATATGGAAGAAGAAACAGTTATCATAAAACCTTGGAGAACAGGAAGTCTATTACAGGGATAAATAATAAAAAGACTGTGTAAATAAATGGCATCGACCATTGATGGTATATTTAACGAAAGAGAAGTAAACTTTGTCGGTAAAGACGGTTTCTTCTGGTGGGTTGGTGAGGTTGAAGACAACGAAGACCCTATGGAACTTGGTAGGGTAAAGGTTCGTATTCTTGGATTTTATACAAACTTTCAAGGAGGAACGGTAGCAGACTTACCTTCTACTGCACTACCTTGGGCGACAGTACTACAACATACATCACAAGCAGGTAACGACGGACAAGGAGAATCAACAGGTCAATTACAACCTGGTGCTGTTGTTATGGGATTCTTCATGGATGGAGAACATGCACAGATGCCTATAGTCATAGGTGTGATGAGAGTTAATAAATCAGATGCAACTAAAAAGACTAGGGATTTTGCTTTTACAGATCAAGACGTACCAATAGGTGTAGCACCTAATAGTTCTGCTATACATCCTGGCGATAAGAATACAGCAAATCCATTAGCACCATTAAGACAGAGTACAAACAATACAGTAGGAATACCTGGCTCAACTACAACTGCAATCGGTGGTAGTGGATCACCTAAAAATATTGGATCAGCAAAAGATATAAAAGGTAGTTATGCTAATCCAATCAAACCATTAGACCCTACACAACCAATACCTGCAGCAAATGGTGTTGGAGGACCTTGGAAGACATTAGAATATAAGTTATCATATCTCATAGAAGATCTTGCCAATACTTCTACTCACTTAGTAAAGGCAGAAGGTGGTGACTATCTAGACTTAGTAAGTGGTAAATTGATTACTAAGGCAGAATTAACAGTTAATATCAATAATTACTTGGGTTCTCTATTCGCTCAGGTAATATCTGCTATGCGTCAAGCATTAATAACTTTAGCAGAGGATCTTAAACTTGCTAATATGCTTCTCTTATCTACAGGAGTTCCATATAATATTATAACTTCAGTTCAAACAGCAATCACAAAGGTTTTGACATCAGCAGTTGCTTTAGATGCATCTATTTCAACTTATACTGCTACACCATTAAAGACTGTAACAGATGTTCTTGATCAATATCTTTCTAATTGCGTTGACAAATCTACATTTGTAGTCAATACAGTAGATGTTATAACATCCAATATAATTACAGACGTTGCAAAGATAGTTAAAGATATAGGTGATTTAACTAAATCTATTACTACAACAGTAAATGGTGTAGGAGAGGCAACTACTATAATTACTGCATGGGAACAGTCTACTGGAATATTCTATCTACAAACTGCAGTCGAATATGATGTTGTTAATATTACAGGTATCATACAACTTATCAATGACTTTGATAGTAAAGTATCCAATAGACCTATTAATACCAGTAAATCATTAGGATGGTATCCTTTAGTTGGTATTACAGACAAAGCAAAGACAGAAACTACGTTTAGTGACATATATGATGATGCAGATCCATATCTAACTTCTGCAAAGAATCATATCAATGGTTCATATGAATTATATCTTGGAACACCTGGTCGTCAGGGTGAAGTACAAAAGAAAGTAAATGGTACAACTCATACATCTTTATTGTACAACAACTCACATTACGCAGAGAAGAAAGCAAGAGATCAATATAGAAAAGATAATCCTGATGCAACTGAGGCAGAGATTGTAGCAGCAGTTGAAGCATATAGATTATCACAGACAAATAATAAAGGTGATATTGGATCAACAGTAGCAGATCATATATCATGGGCAGGTGTATTGACACAAGAAGTTCATGGTGATGACTGTAAATTAGTAAATGGTTCTTACGCAAGAACTATTGATGGTGATTATCATCTCAAGATAACTGGCAACTGTCATTTAGAAGTGGGAGGAGGATTCTTCTTAAGTGCTGAGGGATATGATTCAACTACAAGCACAACACAGAAACATGCAATCAAATTTGGATCTGATGTTGATATGAATATTGTAGGTGCTGCACTAGAAATGCATAGTTCTGAGTTTAGATTAGATTCTACCGTAGCTAAGATAACTGGAATACAGTATGAGAACTCATATCAACAGCAGTCAAATAGTGGATTAGAACTAACTTTCAATGCAGAGAGTTCTATCGAAATAGTTACTCCACATATACTAGAACTCATTAATACAGAGAAACCAACAAGCAATAAGGCACTTGTAGGTAAGAGAACTGTGGTAAATGGTGGTGTAGAGATTATGATGAAACCAACTAAGGCATCTGATTACTATGTTTCTCTTACTAATACCAAGGCATCATACAAGCAAATCATACCAGACTCATACACGATCAAGAGAGGGAGTGCCACTATATCAAGTGTCTAGTATCGCTTGACTTACTTGTCTAAATACATTATACTGAAGGTAATTAAAGATTTATTATGGAAAAGGATCTTCGACCCTACTTGGCACAGATTTTTATAAATTTCTCAAAACGTTCAATTAAATTATTGGACAACGAGGGATATGAACAAACCGTTGAATTCAAATTTGACGATGAAGGTGCTGAGGGTTTTGCTGAAACTGTTAATAGCATCAATGATGACCCGAATCTAGACTCTGATATGGTTACCTATTGTTTCGCAACCGCATGACAGACATTCAAGAGATTACAGCAGAGGAGGCAGTTGCAAACCTGCCTTTTCTACTGTCTTTAACAGAAAGAAATAGAACTGTTTGGAAAATTAAAAGTCCAGATGGTTCTGTTGCCTTACTATCACCAATAATCCAATCAGGTCCTCCTGTAGATCAAGAAGTGATTGATCAGGTTGAAGAGTTCCGCACCAAGTTTTTGAACGATGAAAGTTCCCAACTGGCAACACCACTCGAAGAAAGAACAAAAGAGGCATCTTAAACCTCAGAAACTCCGTCAAGCTAAAAAGCGATTAAAACTGTTCATTTCAAAACTACGGAGGAAAGATGGCGAAGGTAATTCAATTCCCTAGTAGGGGACAAACAGCAGAAATGGAGTATGAACTTATACTCTCAGAAGTAGAAGACAGAATTAAGTATTACAATATGGAACTTGATAAGGCAGGTCAATTATATAACTTGCTTTTAAACAATACCGATGCTTAATGTCTTATAAATAATTCTTGTAAGAAAAGGTGTGATTATTCGTGGCAACTAAAAAGATATCACAGTTAGAAACAATATCAGACTCCAATTTGTCGGGGGAAGCGATTCTTCCTGTTGTGGTATCCGATCCATTGATTCCTAACAGAAAAGCAAAAGTTAATCAGTTATTCAAAGGATTAGCACAGGGTACAAAAGATGCACCTGGTCTTTGTTTTGATTTGGACAGAGACAGTGGAATATACCAGAACGCATATGACCAAGTGGGAATTGCTTTTGGTGATGGTGGTTTGTATATGAGTCGTATTGTAAACACTGCAAGTAGCACATCATTATATGTTACTGCGGTTGATGATACTGCTGCAAACGCTGACCTTGTTTTTGCACCGAAAGGAACTGGTGCTGTAAAAGTTACAGGTCAATTCCTTATAAGTGATGGATCTTTCGTATTGGAAGATGCTCAAGGACCTAAAGCAAGATTTGAAGTAAGTAATGTTGGTACTGGTACTAACACTAGAATCATGACATTACCTGCTATTACATCTGGTAATGGTACAACTTTAGTTGGTTCTGATACACAACAGACATTAACTAATAAAACTATTTTAATTGATGAAGATAACTTTGTTATCACAGACACTGCTGATGAGGCAATATTCCAACTTAACTGGGCGATAACATCTGGTGCTAGACGTTCTTATTTCTTACCTGATGCAGGTACAGTGACTACAACTGCTGAACCAACTGCAACTGCATCTACATTGTTGGATACAAAAGCAGAACAAACATCTTTGAATAAGACTCTCGTTAATTTAAAGTTAGCGAAAGACGCTGAAGTTGCAACAAGTTGGGCACAGTTTGATACTACTGCACTAACTGCAAATAGAACTATCACGATGCCTGACCAAAATCTTACATTGGTTGGTACTACAGCAACACAAATTTTATCTGGTAAAACTCTTTTGACTGCTATATTGGCAGATCCTTCAGATATTACTAAAAAGATAACATTTAGTATTGCAAACCAAAACACAATTTCTAACGAAACTTTCCAGTTCCCTCCTACCAATTTACTAAATAACTCAGGTGCTGTAAATACGATCGTATCTGAACTTGCTACGCAAGATATTTACAACAAATCTCTGTATTCACCTGCAATTAAATTTACAGGAAATACAGCAGGTCAGGTTACTTTATCAGCAGAGGGTATTTCAGGTCCTCGTGTTATTAAGTTCCCTGATGCTAACGCTACTCTGTTATCTACAGAGAACGTTACACTTGATGATGTTACATTCGGTGCAGGTATCGGTGCTAACAACTTAACTGGACAAACCAGACAACAACAATTCTTTTATTCTGGATTCTAATAAATGGCTAAACAAGGAATTTTAGCAAAATCAAAACCGTCTGGTGCTACTAATACATTATTGTATTCAGCACCTATTGACTCATCTGCAAGTACAGTTTTAACTGTAAACGAGCAAGGTGGATCAGGAACTACGTATGATGTTGCTCTTAAAAATTATGATCAAAAGATGACCTTAGGTTCATCTAATTATCTTTTACATGAAGGTGATGTAGTAACAGGTTATAGGGTGACGTTAAATACACCACTACCTGCATCCGCAGGATTAAATGCAGGTACTCTACTGACATCTACTTCTGGAGAAGAAACTTTTAAATTTGAATCATTTTATCTACCTGCATTTACTGAAGTAGTTGTCAAAGTCAAAGCAATTCGTGCCCTAACCTTAGAATCCACTTCGGGTACATTTGCTGTAGGAGAGACATTTAGTACAGGAACAGCACCCAACGCTACAACTGCAACAATATTTGCTGCTGCTGAGGGATCAGGAAGTTATACAGTTTATATCGGTCCTTCTACTATCAACGGATCTGGTGCAGAATTTGCTGCAGGTGATAGTGTATCATCATCTGGATCTGCAACTGGTACTATTTCTACTGGTGGTATTGGTGCTGCAGTTAATGAATTTACATTTACTGAGTCTGGTGGAACTGAAGATTTATATTTGGGAACAGTACTAACAGTATTTTCTGATAGAGTTTATCGTTTTAATGTGGCAGACTCATCATTATCTGGTCTTGACTTTAGTTTATCTACAGTTGTTAACGGAGAATGGGGACCTGATGGTACAGCAGGAAACTCTGATGATGGTACTGAATATACTACTGGTAGGACAACTAACGGAACTGCAGGTTCTAGTGGTGCATACATTCAATATGATTTCACGCAAGATACGAACCTGAGTGGTAATTTATATGTTTATGAAGGAACGACTGGTACAGCAGGTAACTCTGCATATGGTGGTTCTGATAGATTCTTAACAGTTTCAAATGCCTTTGTATATTCTGAGTTATATGTCTATGATATTACAGGTACATGGACAAACTCCACAGATAGTTTCTTATTCAATGGTGTGACATATACTGTGACTGCACAAACTGCAGGAGCATATGGATTTATCCGTAGCTACTCAGGTACAACTGCATACGTAATCAAAGGAACTGGATCTGCTGATTTTACAACGAGTTCTACTTTCCAAGATAATCCTAAATTAGCAGGTGCAGCAAGAACTGCAGTGACTGTGAGTAGTATTGATGTTGCTTCAACTGCTGTAGAAACACAAGAGTATCTCCGTAAGGATAATACACTTGCTGCAGATTCTACTGAAGAAATTAAATCACTGGTAATCGGTCCTGGTGAAAGACTGATTGTCGAATGTGCTGCAGCAGAGGCAAACTTCGTTCTTATTGGATTTGAAGATGCATCAACTGCATTTACTCCAAGAACCTACGAAGGTGCAGCAGCAGATAACGCTGCAAGCGGTTAATCTCACTCAATAAATAACTAAAAGGCGATAGTTAAATGTCACTAACGAGACTCAAGAATATTATTACGTCCAGAACTGGACGTATCATATATGTCAACCCAGACGATTTCGATGCATCTGATGCGATTGACAACAGGGGTAACTCTGCTTTGCGTCCGTTTAAAAGCTTACAGAGAGCATTTTTAGAAGTAGCAAGATTTTCATATAGAGTTGGTTTAAGTAATGACGAGTTTGATGCTTTTAGTATCATGCTCTATCCTGCTGAGTATGTGGTAGACAATAGACCTGGCGATGTTTTATATACAAACGTTGCACCTATTGATGCTAACTCAAACCTAGACTTAACTTCTCCTAACAATGTTCTCTACAAATATAACTCGGTTGAGGGCGGTATTATTGTTCCAAGAGGTTGTTCTGTTGTTGGAACAGACCTTAGAAGAACTAAAATCATACCTAAGTATGTTCCTTATCCTACTACATATCCAGCTCAAGGTATTAATACAGACGCTCAAGTCCCGCCAAGAACAGCGATCTTCAAAGTCACTGGTGGTACATACTTCTGGCAGTTCTCGTTCTTCGATGGAGCAGAGGAGGGAGTATATTTCAAACCTGATTCAGTCACAACTTTAGCACCTAAATTCTCTCATCACAGACTTACATGCTTTGAGTTTGCTGATGGTCTTAATCCTTTATCATCTCTTATTGCAAACGGTACAGTTCCTAACGCAGATTATTCTGCAGTATCAAACATATTATCAAGAACAGACTTAGAAATATATTATCAGAAAGTATCTAAAGCTTTCGCAACTATACCTGATACATCTGGTGATCCTTCAACTGACCAAATACAGGCAAGGGTTGAGGAAAACAGAATTGTTGGACCTATATCTGACGAATACAGAGTTCTACAAATCACACGTAATGGACAGACTGCTACTGCTGTTACTGTTGACGAGTTTGATGATCCAAGAGATCATGGATTCTCTGTTGGTGTAAACATCAACGTTAGTGGTGTTACTGGTTCGACTGGATCACAGTCAGAACCTGATGCTGCATTATATAATGGTTCATTTACAGTTACATCTGCATCTGGAAACGTATTTACATACCAAATGCAAGGTGAACCAACTGGTAATGCTGTAGGTTCCAACATCACCGTTAAGACTGAGATTGATACTGTTGACTCTGCATCACCATACGCATTTAACCTATCACTTAGATCAGTGTGGGGTATGAATGGTATGCATGCAAACGGTGCAAAAGCAACTGGTTTCAAATCAATGGTTGTGGCACAGTTTACTGGACTATCACTACAGAAGGACGATAGAGCATTTGTAAGATATAATGCATCAACTGGAAACTATGATGTAGCAACCTCAGGAGACGGTGCACACCTAGATGGATTTGCTGAGTATAGAAAAGGATGGGGACATGAGCATATCAAGTGTTCAAATGACTCATTCATACAGGCAGTTTCGGTGTTCGCTGTTGGATACTTTGGTCACTTTACTGCACTAAGCGGTGGTGATATGTCAATCACCAACTCCAACTCTAACTTTGGTAACACTGCTCTTAGATCAGCAGGTTTCAAAGCAAAAGCATTCTCTAAAGACAAGGCAGGTGCATTAACACACATCATACCACCTAAAGCTTTAAATGTTATTTCTACAACTGCTACTGGTGCTAGTGGGTCAAATACTATTACGTTGGCAAATGATGGTAGTGTTAATGGTATCATACAAGGTATGACTATAACAGGAGCTAATATTGCAACGGGAGCTACAGTCGGAAATATAAACTTAAGCACAAGAGTTCTTACACTTACAGGAACAAATACTGGTGCAGTCAATGGAAACGTAATCTTTGGTGAAGAGACATCAATTAACTGGGTCAACATTGATATTCAAAGAACTAAAACAATCAACGCATCACTCGCAGGACAGGGTGGTACACCAGGTACAAGACTATATCTATATGGTTATACAGTACAAGCATCTCCACCAACAACAAGAGTACAGGGTTTTGCAGTCGGAGCAAGACAAGATGGTACAGGAGCTAGTGCAATAGCAGATAAGATTAACTGTTTACTTGTAGCACAGGGTGCAACTGAAGCAAGCACACAGTCAGCAAGCATATCACCTTATGGTCCTAGTGTATCAGGATTAGCAGCAGGTGTTGTTGGATCACCATTACAGTATGATGAAAATACATATACAATTAATGGTGTAGCAGGATCAGTCGGTGGATGGTATCTATCAGTCAGTTCAATTAATAATCAAATATACACAACTCTATCAACTAATACAACATACAATACAGTTAGTTTCACTCCTACTACATTCCTCAAGAGGATCCCTGATCCAAGAGACTTACAAGATAGAACTTATCGTGTGAGATATGTAATTGATAAAGATAAGACTAATCCATTACCAAGAGATCCCCTCTCTGGTTATGTTATGCAACCATTGAATAGTGATACTACATCATTCAACTTGACTAAGTGTTTCTACATCTATGATATTGAGGTTGTACAACCATTTGTAAGAGGTACAGATGATGGAATATATTATCTAACATTACTATGCGGTTCTATTGCACCGTCAACATCTAACTTTAACGACAGGAAGTTCTCACAGAACGTTAACGAAGTATATCCTACATTTGACAGAGATAATCCAATCGCTGATCCTAATGCTGCAGTTTCTGTTGCAGACAATGAAACTATCGGATTGGTGAACTCAACAGATGGTGCATCACCACCTGTCAAAGATCCTAAGTTATCAATTACTAAGGAAGCAACTGTATTCTTACTAACTGACACAGGATGGACACAACCAGGTACTACACCTAACTATGACTCAGTTAACAAGAGACTATCTAACGTAGAATTAACTGCAAGAGCAGGAGACGAAGAAGTAAGAAAGATTAAGATAAGAGAAAACAATGATGGTACAGTGGCACCAATTAACGTTGAGTTTAGACGACACTCAATTCTAAGATCAGGAAACCATACGTTTGAATACCTTGGTTTTGGTCCAGGTAACTATAGTACAGCGTTCCCTCAAACACAGGTTGAAACTCTATCACAAAACCAGATTAGATTCTCACAGTCAATTAAAGAAGAAGGAGGAGTTTCTTTCTACTCAGGACTGAACTCAAACGGAGATCTATTCATTGGTAATCAGGTTATCAACCCAGTCACAGGTCAGATCACTAACGAAGACGTTGCACAGTTAAACGTTGTTGGTGAAGAGAACACAACTATTGAGACATTCTCTGAGTTGGTTCTAACGGACAAAATAACTGTTATTGGTGGAGCATCAAACCAGTTAGAATCTATCTTTGCAGGTCCTGTCACATTCCAAGGACAGAGTACATTTACTAATAACATATCTGCTAAGAAACTTACATACTTCAACCAAGATGGTACTGTTATCAAACAAACTCTACTAGCACCAGAAAATGCAAGTGGACTACCAGACTTCTCTAATATCACAGGATATGATACACCTGCTGACGGAGATTTAGTTTACAATATTAATTGGACACCAGGTAAATCATTAGGTTGGATATACTATGGTGCAGCATGGAAAGAGTTTGGTTTAACAGACACAGGGGATATTAACATATCTACTACAGGCAATGGTCACATTGGTTTAGGAGAATCTCCAGATGCAACTTACAGAGTTAGAATTAATGGTTCTGTTAGAATAGATGGAGACGTTGTTGGTACTGGTCGAGGTGTTGTTGGATCAGACAAATATATTACTAAATCATATACAGGTGATGGTACTACTTTAACATTCGCAGTCACAACATATAGTGGAGGCATCAAACACTCTGATGATTCACTCTTAGTATTCCTCAATGGTGTAGCACAGATCGCAGGAACTAACTACACAGTCGATTCAAATGGTGCTAACGTCGTATTCTCATCTGGGGATGCACCATTATCAACTGATACTATTCACATATTAGAACTACCTATCTAATCTCATGGCTATTTCAAGAATTAGTGGAAATCAAATTTCTACTTCAACAAGTGCAATTATAACTACATTGAGTTTTTTAAACACTAACTCAATTTTTAGGTTGCCTTCAGGTACTCAGGCACAAAGACCTACTGGTGTTTCAGTTGGTACAATGCGTTTCAACTCAACTAATGACTCTGCTGAAATCTATAAGGCAGATGATGGTACAGGTAGTGCAGGTTGGGCACCATTAGCAGGTGGAGGACCTTCATTAGGAACTGATAGTATAATTCGTACTAACCCGACAACGATAGCAGAAAATATAACAGTCGGACCTACAGCAGGTGCAGAGTTTGCCAACGGAATGAGTGCAGGACCGATAACGATTGCAGCAGGATACACAGTCACAGTAGAAAGCGGTGGTGCTTGGAGTGTTAGATAATGAGTCAACTAAACGTTGCAAACTTACAAGGTAACAGTCCAGATTTTAGAATCACTGTTGACAAAGACTCTACTTTGGCACCTCAAGGATCAGAGATTCGCTTCGTTCAACAGAAATGGCAAAGAATTCCTGTAGGTAATTCAAAAAATTTTTTCGCCCATAAATTCCTTCCTTTAGATATTTTTAATACAAATACTCAAGGTGGAGGAACTCAAGGATTTATAGATGGTACTAGATGTACATTAAGTAGAGACCCTACAGTTACAGATTCACCCTCAGGTGGATTCCCTTTAAAGATGGCATTATCTGGTAATGATGCCTATACAAATTCATATAATAACGGTACTGTTTATATTATAACACCTGCTAGAAATGGTCAGGAATGGACATTTAGCATATATGTCAAGGGCGATAGATCCTTGAGTAATTGTATGATATACATTTTTGAGGTAGATGACTCAGGTAATTATACTAATTTTCATACATCCACTTTTGGTGTAACAACATCATGGCAGAGAGTTTCAAGAAGTGCTACGTTTAGTAATAGTAATACAACAGGTTTATGTGTTAGAATGAACGGACCTACTGGTTCTAGTAGTGGAAATTTATGGTGGGATGGTGCACAAGTAGAATTAGGATTATCAGTTGGTGATTTTGTTCAAGGTATGGACACTCCAAAACATGATGCAAACTCAAGAGAAACAGGTTCAATACAATACAATGCTCAGACAACTAATTTAAGATTATATAAGGATCAAGACTTTGTAGATTTAGCAGGAGGAGCAAATGAAGGTGGAGCAGTTGGTTCATTTGGTAATGGTGGAGGATTTACAGTAGGAGAAGGAGCAAGAGATACATCACATAACGCAATAACAGGAACAGAGAATGAAATATTATTTGAAGGACTAAGATATAATGATGGTCCTTCTGGTGATGAAACTTTAGGTGCAACGCCCAATACACGTTCATTCTTAGAGTATGTTTCATCAACAAGTAGTAGCGACTTTGCATTTCATACAGGACATAGTAGTCCTGGTAATGTCTCTTGGCCACAGTATCTTGCAATTAAGGTTACTCCATATCCCTTTGGACAAGTAATTAATAGAGTTAGATGGTATAAACATGGTAATGCTATTGGTAATGTAAATATTTGGGGATCCAATCAAGATATAAACCGTACTAACTTTACAGAGACAGGAAGTCAATGGACATATATCGCAAGACTTCACTTTGGTGGACAAGGTTCTGGTAGTGAGGGATCACAGAGATCCCAAAGTTTTACTAACGTGTATGGATACCGTTGGTATTTGTTAGAATTGATGGATATTAATTCATCTGCACTATCATATCCCTCTTATGGAACTAGAGGTGGTTGGGCAATGTATCCTTTAACACTCGATAATACATAATAATATGAGTCAAGTACAAGTCAGTAAATTAGCAGGAGTAGCACAAACACTAGGACAGATCACAGTATCGCCTGGTCATACTCTTAATGTTGAAGGAAAATTAAAATTAAATTCCACTGCTGCACATCAATTACCCTCAGGAACTACAGCAGAGAGACCTACAAGTCCTGTAATTGGTGATACTAGATTTAATAGTGGTACTAATGCGTTTGAAATTTATACTGGTGTACTATGGAAATCACTAGGTGCTGCGGGTGCAGGTGGTACGACTGTTGGAGATTATGCAACTCCTGCTGCTAACGGAATACAAATTAAACTTGCTAATAGACCCTCTGGTTATTATTGGATACAACCAATAGGATATGAAACACCAACCTATTGTTATGTTGATTGTGATAATTATGATGGTGGATGGGTATGTGTTATGATTGCAGGAACTAGCTCCAATAATCATTATGGAACATTTGAGGCATCAAATTTATATACTCAAACAGTTGATGGTGTGAGTGCATCATATGTTCCTGTATCAGGTACTTATTATAGTTCATCAAGTGGTAGAAAATATGCTGACACATTTATTAGAGCAGTATGTGAAGCACGTAATGGTGGTGATGAAGTTATAAATGTCAGGTTAGCAACTAACAACACACAACCACCAGGCGGTCCTTATGATACATATAATGGTGGTACAATTGGTGGAGACGCATGGAACTATGCTTCATTTATTAAATACCGTGGTGGAATACAATATTATAGTAACTTAAATACTGGTGGGGATGGTCGTCAGGGTGACAGACGAGAAGGAAACTTTAGAGTCTCTCATGTATATCCTTACAACTGGGAGCAACCTGGCGGATGGGAGCATATTAGATTATATAACAACGACTATAAAATATTTGATTACCACTCAAACCCATCAAACTATCAGACATCTCGTTATAGTAATAATAGAGTTCTGTGGGGTTATCAATCCAGAAATGGAATTTATGGTTCAGGTCCTGCCAGTGGTGATGGTCATCCAGGTTATTTCTTTGTAAGATGAGTACAGTAAAAGTAAACAGATTAATTGGTAATTCGGATCACAACTTTGAGATTCAGATGCCTTCTAGTGCAAATTTATTAATCAATGGTTCATATACTGCTGATATAGATTCTGGACTGGTGTTACCAGTAGGAACTACAGCACAAAGACCTACGTCACCAGTAGCAGGTCAAATACGTTATAATAGTACACTTGAAACTGTAGAAGGATATAATGGTACTGACTGGATTAACTTAATGGCATCCGCAGCAGGTGCAAGTAGTACAAGTAGTGCTGATATAGTCAGAAAGAACTTAGTAATGTGGTTGGATGCAAATAATCCAAGATCATTGATGCCTAACTCAACAGATCAGGATGCAAACTACTGGTATGATATAAGTGGAAATAACTTCCATTGTGGAATACCTACAGATAGATATGCTCAAGAGTCTATCAATGGACAGTTAGTTAAATACATGGATTTTTCTGTCAATGGTTCTGGTTGTGCTAAATTAGTTTCTCAGGGTAATTACACAGATTCACCTTACTATCCTCATTTGACTGTTATATTCTTCTTAAAATGGAGAACCTCTAACGATCAATGGAGAACACCATTAAGATCTCGTTCTAGTGACCATCATATTATTGTGCAGTCTGGTACAAGGAATCTTGGTATGTATGATAATGATGCTACAGGATTTAATGATACTGGATATGATATTGACCAGTTCAATAACTGGGATAGTAAATTTAACATGTACACATGGAGATTATCTTCATATGAATCTGGACAGTATTCTCCAAACTATCAGTGTCACTTTAATGATGAGACATCTGCAAGAGCTACTATCAATAGTAGTAATAGTAGATTCAATAGAGGATTCCACCACATAGGTGCATGGGGTAGCAGTAGTCGAAATCCTCATTCTTCATCACAGAATTGTGGTTCATTCCCTGTCTTTATGGTCTATGGTAGGCATATCACCACTGCAGAGCAGATCACAATATATAATTACTATAAAGATACATTCGCTATCTGATAAATAATACGAAGGAGTAAATTCTAAAAAATGTCGCAATTAAACGTTGATAAAGTTGTATCTCTAAGTGGAGGCGGTAGTACTGCTGAGTTCCAACTAGCGTCTAATGGCAACTTTAACTTTGACTCAGGAACTTTCTATATTGATTCGGTTAATAATCGAGTTGGTGTTGGTACAACTTCACCAAGAGTATCAATAGATTTTGCAACTACTGACAGTATGATAGTTCCGAAAGGATCTACTGCAGATAGACCAGGATCAGCAGTAGAAGGGATGTTCCGCTATAATAGTACCGACCGAACCTTTGAAGGGTATGCACTTAATTCTTCAACAAATGCTGTAGAATGGGGACCTATTGCAGGGTCAGGTGGAATACCTGCACAGAGCACAAGTAGATATAGTGATGATTATTCAGTCAATGCTTCACTTAAATCTGATGGTACATCATCATATTGGTCATTAGATGGTACAGATACAGACTGGTCAATGGCAAGAATTTGGACTCATGGATATGTTGGAGGAGGATATAGATCAGGTTCACCTTGGAGAAACGTTAATAGAACAGTTCATGCTACTGATACATCAACAAACTTAGGAGATACACTAGACAGGTCTGGTGCATATATGTCTGGATCATGGAATGATAGGAGACATTTCTATCACTCAATGGAAAACACATACAGAGGATCATCAACATATACCTCTGGTTTCAGTATGACAAATGAAGCAGGAATAACTCATCAATCTGCATGGGACATGACAGTAAATAGAGCATCTATGGGTTCATTCCAAGATCATGAGTTTGCAGGAGGATATTCATACTTACATGGTGGTGGTAACTCAAGAACTGACGTATTTAACTTAAAAACTGAAGTTATGAGAACTTCTGGATTCCCACCAAACCAAAATGATGGTGGTGCTGACCCAACATGGGGAGGACATGGTAGAATGATGGGATGGTGGAAGAGAGATAATAGTAGATCAGGATTTAGATGGGCAAACGAATCGTGGACATCATGGAACCACGGACCTGGCGGAAATGGTTGGAAGAAAATACTTCCTACTATGATCGGACACATGTATGTTGGAACTGGTAATAACAACCAGAATGGTAATCAGAAGTGTGATGATACTACAGGCATACAGGTTAGAGGTCTAAACTTTGGTAACATGGGTGAAGAAAACTTTGAAATGGGTATGAGGAAGGGATATTGTTTAGGTAATTACAATGGTTCCCAGAACAATAACACCTTTAAGGTGAACTATGCAACCGACTCATACAATAATCTTGGTGGATCATCACCACCTACAGGTCACTCTGGTATGAGTTCAGCACACTGCTCATCATCAAGTGCAATATCTGGTACTGAGACAGATGGTACTGTAAGGTACAATTATGGTACAACTATTCCTAATTACTAATGGCAACGAAACCTGACATAATCGTCATTGACGAAGAGAAATATCCTCATATCGCAACTGTAGGTACAAAGGTTGGTGAGAACCTTGCTTTGGAATACTATGAACTTGATGATGAGCAGTTTCAATACATACCACCACATGTGCATTATCTAAGATTTGATCATGATACAGCAACATATGGTAGAACTCTATGGGGTGAGACTCGATCAATGAAATCTGAGTATTCTCTTGATGGAGACTCAAATCAAGTAAAAGAAAAGGTAGCAATAGACTCTACACTTGGTGCTAAGTATGTTAAACCTTTTATGATAGCGGTGATAACATTAAAAATCCAAGAAATATTTGAAGAGAGATACTCAACATTATATGATTCATGGGGATTCCTAGAAAGGGAAACATGGACAGACCAATTATGTGAGGCAACCGCATATATTGCTGATAATTCCTTTGAGACAAAACTGATACATAGATTAGCAGAGGTTAGAGGATTGACAACCGCAGACTTTGCTGCTATAGTGATTGAGAAGCAAGAAGCATGGAAAACTAAAGTCTATGACCTTGCAGTTCAAGAACAGACATTGATTACCAAACTAAAATCATCTGCAAATGTGATGGACGTTGTAGTTTTCTTAGAAGATTACTTTGGAGAGTCAATGACAAGTGAACAATGTTTAGATTACGGAAGGTGCACACAGGATGACACAACAGGACTCATCAGCAGAAAAGAAGCAATTAAGTACGGAATCCAGTTCTAAGGGACATAGGAAACCAAAAGTTTCTATTCCATTTGAAAAGACCCTATCAGATATGAGAGATCTCAAGGAAGGTTGGGATTTAAGTGAATTTGAAAAGAATTTAATTGATTGGACAGACTCACAGTTTTTCGGGCAGACGGAATATCAAAACAAATATTTTGTAGTAAACTCACAAGTCACCCCTTGGCGACAAATGAGACAGGCGGTCATGGAGATACAGACTCGTCTTAATGCCATTCAGAAAGTGACTATACAATATAAACGTACGTTAAATGATATTGAACGTACAAAGTCGGAAATGGCAGAAGAGGAGAATAAATTTTATAAACAGGATAAAGAATATGAGTTAGAACTTCTCTATATTGACCTACAGGTGTGGGATAATAAAATGCGTCAATCAAAAGACGAGATAAATGGTTTACTTAGAATTATCAAAGAGAAGTTAGGAAAGAAACCTGATGATGATTATGATTTTGAAGAACTAAAAGAGACAGTATTAAATAAAGAGATTGAGGAGAGAGAAGAGCATAAGTATTGGATTGCAAGGATGGCAAAGCAATCTGCTCTTGATTTGCTAACAACTGGTAGACTACAGGCAGGTAATCTTGATAGTATGTTAATGATGTCACCAGAAGATCAGGCAGCAGTTACTGATCTTGCATTAACATATTCTACTGCTATGAATATCAACATAGGTAAGATAAAAGAAGCAGCAGAGAAAAAGGTCGAACATCTCATGGGTGATGAAAAACCTCAAATGTTTGATACAACTGGTATTTTAACTGATTATGCACACAACAATGTCACAGGAAGATCTATTCTCCCTTCCGATAAACCCGAAGATTGAACCTGATTATATTGATGGTAAGATAATACCATTTCTAAACGAACATAAGCATTTAATATACGATTTATATTTTACTACGAGGATGCCACCATTCATGCAAGATGCAATGGGTGATGTATTTCGTGGTACAGGTGATGCACAGGCAGCGATAAAGAACGCATTTTATATCAGAGACAAGACAGGACTACCATTATCAGCGACATTTAATAATATATGGGTGAAACCAGATCAAAAAAATCTTGAGGAATTTATCACCAACTTTAAATTTTTATATGATAATGGTGTAAGAACTGCAACCATTCCCCATACATCATGGGTAATGACAGGACAGATACAGAAAGCATATCCAGAATTAAAGATTAAGAATACTATACTCAGAGAGGTATCAAAACCTAATGAAATAGTATCACTTGCTAGTGCAGGTTTTTATTATATTAATCTTGATCGTGATGTGATGAGAGACAGACCACTCTTAGATAGAATCAAGGAAGCAAAAGAATATTGTGCAAAGAAAGGTAATCCAGTAATGTTATCGTTACTTGCTAACGAGCATTGTTGGGGTGGATGCCCGATTATGCCAGAGCATTATCATTATAATAGTACAAGAAAAGATAGTGACCCTCAGTATTTTGATAGTGATATTAGTAGAGTATCTTGTTCACGTTGGGATCACTACGATCCTGCATTTTCATTAAAAGAAGCAAACCTACCGCCTTGGAGAGAGGATTGGGAGGAGTTTTTAGATGTCATAGATGTATTTAAGTTACATGGTAGAGAGTCAGCAACCAGACTTGTAGAGTCACTAGACTTAATAAGACGTTGGGATGAAGGTAAAGATATATTATATCCAGAATTTGATAGGTATCTAACTGATGTGAAGATCAAAGATGCACCTATAAATATATGGCGAAACAAAATTAAAAGTTGCAGATTTGATTGTTGGGATTGCAACTATTGTGAATCTGTGGTAGAATCTGTACTGAAGAAGGAGAAACGTACTATGAATCCTTATGTGGATCGTGTGATCCGAGCTATTGATGCAGCAACGGACAACAATTCTAGGTTTAATCCAGAGGGATATGATGTTTTAGGATTATCATCTAATAAAGTCAGACACCTATTAAATAATCTATGTTCAGAACGTGGAACAGTATATGCTGACGTTGGTTGCTACATGGGTAGCACATTATTTGCAGCATTATTTAAGAATAGTGCTGTCAACGCATATGCTATAGATGATTATAGTGATGGTGTTGTTAAACCAAAGAAAAAAGATTTAGGAAATAAATTTGATGTAGAGAATCCAGTAGATGAAATGGTCAAGAACGCAGACAAATGGATGAATCTTGATACCTCAGTAGGATTTTGTGTCAAACCTGTATTACAATGGTTACCTAATAAAGAATATAGACCTGACGTTATCTTTTATGATGGTGAAGTGGGTGATAATATGGTTGCAAACTTAGAACACTTACATGAACAGGCAAAAGATAATTACATTTTAGTCATAGATGATGCTAACTTCAATGGTGTAGTGGACAATGCTAAGAAGTTTCAAGAGGATAAAGAAGTGGTCTTTGAAAAGACACTCAGGACAGAGGTAGCAGAGGATGATAAGAGTTGGTGGAACGGACTACATATCTTGGTAATTGAAAAATGATTGACATTCAAGACAATTTCTTATCTCTCAAAGAGTTTGAGCAACTACACAGTGGATTTTTAAGATGGGATTTTCCTTGGTACACCTCTAAAGTTGTTAATGATAATGAACAGAATGACATGTTTAACATGCAGTTCATACACTTTTTTTATGAGAGATATTCCCCTCTAGGAGATCAAATTTCAATGTTGCAACCTATATTTCAGAGATTGCAACCCATTGCTATTTTTAAGATCAAGGCAAATATAATGCCTAATCAAGGTAAAATAATAGAACATGGATTACATATAGATGTCACTGACACAGAAACTCATAAGATCAAAGATCATATGAAAACATCCATTTTATATTTGAATACCAACAATGGATACACTAGGTTTGAGGATGGTACAAAAGTTGAATCAGTTGCAAATAGGATGGTAACATTCCCTAATCAAATGATGCACACAGGTACAACTACAACTGACTCAGAATACCGTTTAGTTCTTAACTTAAATTATGTTTAAAAAATTACTCAAAAAATACTTCAACCTTGTTAAAAAAGTTGATGAAAGGCACTACTGGCCTTTGTTTATATTCCTATCATGCTACTTTGTTGTACCATATAGTGAGTTTGTTATCACAGCACTCATCATATTATACTTTAAGTTTGAAGGTACATTCCGTAAATGGGGTGGTAGATTAATCAAACCATTTCCAGAGTGGATCAGATTTGGTGGATCAACAATATTCTTTCTTGTTATGTTAGATGATACACTTGCATACTTAAGTATCATAGCAGTAGGTATCTGGACTAATAGACAACTTAAGAAAGAAAAGGCATTAGAAGAGAAACAAGCAAAAGAAGATCAAGATAAAGGACTACTTTGATATAAATACTTTTAGAAAATCTCAGTAGATAATAATGTCAACTCTTAATGTGGGAACTGTTAACGCAGCAACCGTAAACTATACTGGAGACTCAACAAGTTCAACCTCAGCGAACAGGTCATTGGAAGACATGACCAACGTGTCAGGTACACCTGGTACTAATCAATCCTTAATATGGAACGGAAGTGCATGGGCACCTGCTACTAATCAGCAAAACGTTGTAAAAATTTGGGCACATGGTGGTACTACAGTAAACCAAACTATTAGTAGTAGAAGAGGTACTAGCACCAGTAATATGACATATATTAATGGTACTGAGGTAGATTGTGGTACACCTCAAGGTTCAAATAACTGGCATAGAGTTTACTGGTGGACAGTTACTGATGACTCAGGAGGTCCTTCAAACCCTGATGGATTTGGATTTGGTCTATACAGAAACGTAAACAATGGAGGATGGAGTAGAATCCTTGACATGGGTTCACACTCACATTATGTTAACGGATTATCTGATTGGTATGAGATAGGAACATTCTTTGCTTATGTACCTGTCGTAAACAATACACAGAACCATAAGTATAGGATATACATGGATAGACATAATGATGTAAACTATCGTGTTAATTGTGGTATTGGAGACGACTACAGAAGAAACGGATGGAACAACGCAGTTATGGAAGTATGGGAAATAGATAATAGTAACTTCTCAACTAATAGTTTTACAAGGTATTAATCATGGCATACGCTTCAGAAGAATTAAAAGAACCCGATATAGTTGATGCAGTTGGTTCCTTAATGCAGAGTCAAACCAGATATGACTGGTCTAACATGTTAAGTGCAGACGAAATAACTGAATCTAATTTCTTGACAACAGCATTCGAGTTCTATGATATGGATGCAAACGGAGACGGTATTACTGATGAGGTTAAGACAGATAACAGAGGAATTGACCCTGCTACTGGTAAACCTTGGAATACTGTTGCTGACAACTCAGTTGTAGGCATCACATGGGCAGACGCACAGGCAGAATTGAATGTAATTAAAGGAACTTACTTAAATGGTCAATATGTCAGAGATAGACAGAAGATGTACAAGAGAATAGATATGCAACTAGCAGACTTATATGACGACATAGCAGCAGGGAGATTTGGAACTGACCCTAAATCAGGTAAGTTTTATCTTGGAGTCAAAGCAGTAAAAGACGCTATTGCCAAACCGTAAAACGTGTGCTATGATATGAGGAACTAATAGCAAAATAATGCCAGAGTTCAACCTCGTATGTACAGACGACACAGACGGAACTGTCACAACTAAAGAATTTAACTCGACTTATCTACCAGATGCAGTAGAAAAGATCGAGGATTTTTTGCATGGAGTGGGTTTCGTATTTGATAGTCTCGATTTAGTCATAGACAAATCAAAACCAGTTGTTAAAAAAGATAAAGATGATTCGGAGTCTTATGATACAATTTTAAAAATGTATTCAAAACAACTTGATAAAGAGCAGTAATTATGCTAATATATAATACAAATATGTTTAGTAAATTCTAATCTATCATGGGTAAGACATTTAGACGCAATGGTTCTGAAAGTTATTCTTTCGGCAAATCAATTCGGGATAAACGTCAAAAAGGTTCAAAAAATCGTTTCCAATCTGAGTCGAATTATGACAAAAAAACAGACAAAAGAATTAAAAGACTCAACGAAAAAAGAGACTTTTGATGATGAAGAACTAGACTATGATGATGCTTCATTTGCTGACATAGATTTAGATTACACAACTCAATATTAATGGATCAAAATACTATTGGAGAAGAATCAAAAGAGATTAAGTTTAATCGAGGACTTGATCTCTTTATAGAATCTCTATTGAAACCAGACCCTAAATTACGTGCATGTGCATACAATCAAGGATGTTACCTTGAAATGATGGAGATACGTGATAAAATGATAGAGTACGTTAAAACATTACGAAAATGATAGTGCATAGTGCCATTATAGATCACAAACAGAAATTAATAGTCAAAGACTCATTAATCATGTATGTATGTCAACTGCAAAAGCAGTATTTTCGTGATGGTGCAATACCATTTAAGGAGTATGAAAAGAAGATGAAAGATATAGAAGAGATAACTGAAGCATTACACCTAAAAGACCTTTATAAACATCAATGACAGTACAAGTGTTTAGTCCTAAATGGTTCTTTCATGATCGTCTATCAGAAGAAGATCAACAAGAAACCAAAGAAATGTTTAGCGACTTCTTAAATAATGAAGACAATTTTCAACAACCAAAAGGTTGGAGTTGTAATATCAGAACCTCGTGGATGCACGAGAACAATACAAAAGAACTTTGGAACGGATGGTTAAAAAATCTTAAACCAACTATGGACAGATTTGTTGCAGAGGTCGGCACTAAGTGTGATGTTGACATCATCATGGACAATAGTTGGGCAAATAAGTATGATATAGGAAACTATCAAGAGGTTCATGACCATAGTGATAGTATGAGAACCAATATCAGCATGGTTTATTTCTATGAGATAGATGAAGATGATGTAGGTTTTAGGTTCTATAATAAAGAACACTCAACAATTAGATTATTGGGTATTGATGAGGTGTTAAATACACCTGATGAGCAACTAACAATACCAAAGGTGAAAAAAGGTGATGTCTTAATGTTCCCATCACATTACCTACATTTAGTTACACCATATAAGGGAACTAATACACGCATTACATTTAGTGCAAATTTCACAATACGACCTGTGACAGAGGACAAAGAGTCCACTAATCGACCAGGTAAAGACATGGACATACTATAATGAGAAAGTTCTTCAGCAGTAAGGGTCAAATTAGACTCTTAAAACATGCACTCAAAAAGAGTGAGCAAGACCCATCACTATACGATAGTGAGGAATTGCATAAACTCAAACTTGCTTTAAGGGAACTTAGAGCAAAGGCAGAGGAGGAACGTCAATTCCAAAATGGAGGATTTGGTTATGAAGAAGAAAAACTACCTTGAGGTTGATTATGACACAAGACAAGAAAAAACTCAAGAGGGGGAAGACGATTGGGTCTCTTCTGTACTTGGTAGTCAAGACGATACAATATCTGACTTAATGTATGGATACTCACAGAATTAGGGTTTATCCTAAAACAAGAAAAGCAAAGGAGATCTTCACATATCATATGAGGAGAGATCCTTACATGTATATAACTGAACGACTCGATAAATGGGCAGTACGAAATCCTAACACAGGTATAGAATTTTGGGTACACCCAACTAATGACCCAGATTGGGAGGTAAAAAGATGAATGAAGTAAATGTACAGGCATTTTCGGGAACAATGCCAATATTCCCGACTTTAATATATAAAGATTTGCCTAGACCTGACAACTACCACCCAATACAAAAGGAGGTTAAATCAGCACTTGTAAACATACAAAGTAGTAATGATTATGGCGAAGTATCATATCTACATCCCGAAGCAAGAAAACAAAAGTCAGTTAATAAGAATGAATCAATGTATCTTATTAAGGATGATTTAATTGGTAAGTATAATCTAGTCAATCTTAAACAAAGAATAATAGAGACGACTACAAATTATGTTACCTCTACAGCATGGAGTAGGTTATGTGGAGAAAGATGGAGAGTCAACATTAAAAACTCATGGATGAATATTCAAGGTAAAGATAGACATCATGAGTGGCATTGTCATCCTGGTTATCAAGTATCAGGAGTATATTATATGAGAGTGAGTCCAGATCAAGGTGGTATTCAATTCTTGAATCCTAATAATATAATTCAATCATGTAATTTTCCAGAGAATACAAAAACATGCCCTCAAAGTATGGAGTTTATTCCTTGTGATGGAGAACTTATATTATTTCCATCATGGTTAATGCACAATACTTGCCCGAATGTAACTGACGAGGAAAGAATAAGTGTAGCATTTAATATAGATTTGGAAATTGAATAGTATTAGCAACTACAATAGGCATTAATTCTTGCAACAATTAGGGTTTCAAAACATACTACAATAGTAAATAATAATGTAGAATGTGGAGGATAGACCAATGTTCCCTAACTTAGTCGTAATGGAATAGTACACATTTACCCTCATCTTATGCACAATATACTTTCAATCAATCAAATGGCATCATTTAATGATAACACTTTTACGAGTGCAGATACAGATGATCTTCAAAACGATTATTTCGATTGCTTAATCGAATGTTCAACAGACAACTCGCACCCAAATCAATGTAGGAGAATATGTAGCGAAATGTTCCAGTAATTTAATTGACCCCTACACAGGGGTCTTTTTTTATGCTATAATAATAGTAATACAATTTTATCATGAAACTTAGACCAGTATTATTTGAATTTGATATACCAAATTTAAGATCAGATAGACAAACAAAAACAGTAAGGACGATCGCAAAGATTATAAGAGAAGGGATATTAGATAGAGAACCTATCAAAAAATATATTAATGAAACTCAACTAGACAGACAGTTACAATATCATGAGTGTCTAGAGAGAGATTACTTTATGAATGGACAGGGAAATAGTTTTATTGCAATGGAAATGGCATCAGTACTTGCTAAGATGTCATCAAAACAGAGTGGTATGGATGAAGTATTCACACTCAATGGTATAGATCAAATTGTAAAACACTATGGAATTAGAGTAGAAGGATTACCCAATAATTATTTAAGACCTGCTAAAGATGGTAAGACATATCCTAAAGCATTATACAAAAAGAAATTTGGTAATACAGTTAATGATGTTAAAACTATTGATTTTGAAGTAAAGAAAGATGGTAAGTTAATTGCATGGGGAAGTCATAAGTATTGTTTAGGACATGGAGGTTCAGCAGGTGGACATCAAGGTAATGTATTTAATGAAGAGAAAAGATGGTTAGAGTGGGGTAGAGATATATCTGAAAGAAAAGACTTAATTTATATTGCACTTGTTGACACAGACATCAAAAGGGAGTATAATATGCTCAAGGAAGAGTTTGACAATCCACAGGGAAATCTTTGGGTTGTCGATCATGTAGAATTACAAAAAAGATTAATTAATTATGACTAAATTTACACCTATACCATTATCAGAAAGAAAGTGGACTAGAAGGAAATTAAATTGGATACAATACATGCAGATATTATGTCATCCAGTACAAAGAGATCATAAGACAAGAGCAAATACACGCAACTTTCATAAGAAGATGAAAGTCAGGACACCTGAGCATCTAGAAACAACAACTATAAGACTTGGTGCTGATATTGTTAACCAGTTTACAACAACTGGACAAGTGATGAAGAAAGGTACTGAATTTCTTGCAGACTCACATGGAAGAAGATATTGGTGGGATAATTATGCAACGGATAGCAATCCTCGACCAAAAACACTCAATGATAAAGTTATTGAAGTATATACATGGGATGAACTAATTGAAGTTTATACATGGTTTAATAGTCCGTCTGACGTAAAAAAAGCAAACGATAGAATATTTGGAGCAGCAAGAGCAGTTTTATTACCAGAGGGTATTTTCTTGACAGCAGACCCATTGCTAAAAGTAACACCTTGGGAATATGCAAGTGCAGGTTGTTATCCTGAGATATTCAGATATGGTAAAGTTAGTACTGAAACTGAAGCATGCTCAATGGTTCAATCATTTAAACCTGCTGTAAATTGGTTTCAAGAGGAAGTATGGAATGACCCAGAATTTTCTAATAATCTAAGTATATCAGCACCAATTACTACTGCTATATTAATGTCATATATGAAACATAGACATGATAAAGAAGCATTATCTTTATTAAAAGAGTGGATTATCAAAGTATCTAGAAAAGCAATTAATACTGAGAATAAGACTCAGAATTGTGCATCTATGTTTGTATTACATTGGATAACTAATCATAGTGGAGATAGAATTTCACAATATATTGGCAATGGTATTTTGAGTAGTGGAGATCAATCAAAAATATGTCAAGGATTTACATTATTGATGATAGATGGATACATTCAAGGTAAAGAATATGAAAGAGTACCTAGTCCTAAGTATAAAGAATACTATCAAGATTGGCAAAATGATTTTAAGAAAAAACATACTGATTTTAGTGGACTAGAAGAAGTATTGTATGCAAAGTAAACAATTATTAGGTCAGTATTACACAACTACTGACCCATTTAATAATTCTGATGCTTTTAAATCATGGTATAGTTTAGTACCTAAAGATGAACCAGTATTAGAACCATTTGCAGGTGCAGGGAATCTATTTGATTTCATAGATACAGCATGGGTAGGTTATGATATTGACCCTCAACATTTTAATGTAGAGATAAGAGATACTATAAAAGATTTTCCTACAGATTATCAAGTATGTATTACTAATCCACCATACTTAGCAAAGACAATTATATCAAGAAAGAGACTACCAGTAATTGTAAAGCATGAAGATTTATACCTCGATTGTTTACAATTAATGTTAGATAATTGTGATTATGTTGCAGCAATTATACCCTCAACATTTTTCAATCAAAATCTATTTAAGGATAGATTATTTGCATGGGATAAATTTGATATGAAACTATTTTCAGATACAGATAATCCCGCAGGTGTGGCATATTTTGTACCTCAAAGAACTGCTACTGGACTATATGTTAATGGTAAAGAATTTATACCTAACGTTGTTCACACACCAACAGGAAGTAATTTTCCTATGACATTTAATCCACCTAATTTTAGTGATTATATTATTAATGGTATTGACATGGTAGATGAAGATAATATCTATTTAAAAAGGATGGAAGACGAGGATAGGAGAGGTCTTGTTGATGGCAATGGTAAATGTAAAACAACTAACAGAAATAAGTTTCCTATTGAGTCATCATATCTCAAAGATAAACATATACCTCTATTCAATGAAGCATTACAAGAGTATAGATATGAGACAAACGATTTTTATATGACAAGTTTTAAATCATTACAAAAGAGTGGCAAGTATCGTAAGAGAATATCATTCAAGGAAGTAAGATGGTTATTGGAGAAGGTAATATTATGAGAAATACAATATTATATGGAGATTGTAGAAATACATTAAAACAATTTGATGAACAGGCAAGAACTTGTGTTACTTCGCCACCTTATTATGGATTAAGGAATTATGGCAATGAAGAGAATCAAATAGGACAAGAGAATACACCAGAGGAGTTTATAGATCAACTGGTAAGTGTATTCAAAGAAGTTAGGAATGTATTAACTGATGATGGTACTCTATGGGTTAACTTAGGAGATAGTTATTATAATTATAGACCTGGTAAAGGTCAATCATATCCTAAACAATCAGTATCTAAAACTAATCAAGACCTACCAACTCAATGCAATAAACGTGGCAATAAACTAGAAGGATTAAAAGAAAAAGATTTAATTGGCATCCCTTGGATGTTTGCATTTGCAATGAGATCGGATGGATGGTATTTACGTCAGGATATTATCTGGCATAAACCTAATCCAATGCCAGAGTCCGTAAAAGATAGATGTACTAAATCACATGAGTACATATTTTTATTATCTAAAAACAAAAAGTATTATTATGACAATGAAGCAATCAAAGAACCAGTTAAGAAAGATTGGGGGACAAGAGACCGCACTCAAGGTAAGTACCATAATCCTGGCAGTGGGTTGGTTCCTCATAGTGGGTTATCCAAGTCTTATGACAGGAAAAATAAACGTGATGTTTGGTCAATAACAAATAAACCATATAAAGGAAGTCATTTTGCAGTATTTCCACCTGACTTAATTACACCTTGCATATTGGCAGGGAGTGAGAAGGGAGATATAATTCTTGATCCATTCATGGGATCAGGAACTACAGCAATGGTAGCTAAGCAATTAGGTAGAGATTATATTGGATGTGAGTTGCATGAAGAATATAGTAATTTGATAGACCAACGTGTGCCAGTTGAAGAAGTTGCACAGGTAACTACAAATCCTCTCGCAGACCTGTTATATTAATAGTGGGGAAACAAACCCGATCAATGTAAACCTTTCAAGGTTGCGGATACCGAAAGTGAAGTCATTAGGATGACTAAGCAGATTTAACTAGCAGTTAAAACCACTCGCATACGCATTTAAGTTGAACTTAAGTATTTGATCTAGTTTTGTTTCCTCTCGTCTATAAGTTTTTTTAAGTTTGTTCCTTATAGACAGTTCCATAGTGGACAGTTGGTTAAGTGGTTTAGACCCCTACACAGGGGTCTTTTTTTATGCTATAATGTAATTATTCAAAGGAAATTATGTTCTCAGATTCATTAAGACCACACCAGACCAGAGCATACAACGCTATGACTACTGGCAATGGTAAGGTCATCATCCCTACAGGCGGTGGTAAAACATTCGTCATGATCGCTGATTGTATTAGAGAACTATCAACTAAAACAGATCAAACTATTGTAGTTGTTGCACCTCGCATACTATTGGCAAATCAATTATGTTCAGAGTTTTTTGAACAGAACTTAGACGGTAAGCATAATCTTACAATAGAGTGTTTACATGTACATAGCGGAGAGACAGTTCACGCAAGTACACTTAAGACAGATCATATTGTTAGATGGCAAAACAACGTGATGCAAGAAGGAGAGAATCGTATCATCTTTACTACATATCACTCACTACACAGAGTGGTAGATAGTGGTATTCTAATTGATACTATTTACTTTGATGAAGCACACAATGGTACATCTAAGAACTTCTTTATTCCTATTGAGAGATTATCACACAGACCCAGAACTCGTAAGTTTTTCTTTACTGCTACACCTAAAGTATCCAGAGGTAAGAAAAGTGTCAATGGAGTTAGAGGAATGTGCAACGGTTCAGTATTTGGTAGAACATTAGAGCAAACAACTGCACAGGAACTTATTGATGGTGGTTCAATATTACCACCCGAAGTAATACCATTTGAGACAGATAGAGTAAGAGACAGATACAATGCTCATGAAGTTGATGCTGATAACCTTAAGGATATGATCGAGGACATGACAGTTATCAATCCTAAGATTCTAGTAGCAGGTCAATCAACTGCTAACATTTTCTCTATCCTTACAAGAACAGATACACTTGCTTGGTTATACATGCAGGGATTTGATGTACTGCATATTACATCAAAGTATGGTGCTAACATCAATGGACAGAAAGTTGGTAGAGAAGAGTTTTTCAATACTCTTACAGAATATGGTAAGGATGAGAATAGAAAGTTTATCATATTCCATTACTCTATATTATCTGAAGGTATCAATGTAGCAGGTCTCACTCATACTATTATGTTGAGAAATCTACCTACTATTGAAATGGCACAGACCATAGGTAGAGTTATCAGGATACACCCTAAGGACAGACTAGCAATGTCAGAGGGAAGAGTTCCAGTAGGAGCATTTGAGTTATACCATAAACCTTACGGTAAAATATGTGTTCCATTATCAGGAAAGTACTCTCAGAGAATTGCTAAGAAAATACAGGATGTAGTTGACTATATCTTTATAGAGGGTATTCCACCCTTAGCATACGTTTAGTGTGCCACCTATATTAGTGGCACAAGTTACCTTACAAGTGGTATCATGCACCATTATAATAGTACTATAAACAACAAACAAACATTATGACCAGAGCAGAATACGAGTTATTATACTCAGCATTCAAATCATATAGAGTTTATATGACAGATGCAGAAGAGGTACTTTCAGAGAAAATCTTAGATGACCTATTCTATCCTAGTTTTGATGCACTTTCAAAAACAGGTCAGGAACTAGAGGACATGGTGGACTCAGATTATGACGAGTCAGGAGAGAGAACTGACGGTATCAAATCACTCAACTTCAGAGGTTAATCATGAAAAAAGTATCACTCAATTTTATTATCGACAACTTGACAGAGTTAGGTTGGGATTACACAGCAGGTAGAATGTCAAGATCAGGGATGGAAATCTATGATGGCATTATGAGACATTGCGGTATCCTAGACAAAACAGAGCATTGGAATGAAGATGTCTTTGCTGACTCTAACGGAGATTGGTAGTCATGTCAATTAACACACTACACAATGTCAATCTTACAGAAGGACAAATTGGAGTCATTCTATGTTCCTTAGAGAGATCAGTAAAATATGCTGACTCAGATTATATCTCAGAAGTTGACGAGATTTTTGAAATCTTAGAGGGTTCAGTTGATAAGCATCACGCTAAGATAGAAAAAGCACAAAGCAAACAACCTACTATGGAGTGGTAAATGTACAGAATTACAATTCACGAAAACAACACAGGCACTATTGACTTCAAAACAAAAGAGGAACTTGAAGCATGGATTAAAGAACCATTTTTTGAGCAAGTCGAGTGGGATTATGCTGACTATGAAGTATTCCATAGGACATTTTTCGCTGAGGAAAATGTAGGAACTGCTGAAGCACGACAACAGGATATAACAAATTGGGTATGGAAAGAGAATAGTGCATGACAGTTATATTAGTGGCACAATGATACTACTATTTGGTATCATGAACCATTATAATAATACTATAGACATTCAACCACTATGCCAAACCATTTAACAACTCAAAAATACTGGAATATATGTGGATTTCTAAATGATGAAGAAATCTTAAAAGTATATGACATTATCGACAATGCCCTTGATCGTAAGGGATGGGTAGGTCTAGCAGATAACGGAGAGTTATCTATTCGCATCTATGATGACAATCTAAAACAGAATATAGATGCAGATACAGAATATGACCCAGAACCTACCGAAACAGACCACCCATTTTTCTACGATTATTAATCATGATGATACCAGAAACATTACCAGTTCACATGAACGGAGACCAGATTTATCAGATGGTAAAACTGTATGATATTCTTAGGGATATGGATTTCCCACTCACTTCTAAACAAGTAGAAGTATTCGAGAACATTCAAGATGCTGAAGTTAACGGAGGATTTTTCTAATGGATAAAGCAATCATTAATGAACTAAAATCATTTTTAGTTGAGAGATATGTTGATAATATGTCAACAAAAGATTTAGTTGCATACGTCATGGATGATCTTGATGACCTATACAAGAATATGCCTGATGCAGAATTTCTTGATGAAGCACAAAACTATTGGGAAGATAGTTTTGGAGAGGTAGTTGATGAGATTCAAGATTACATTAAATGTGATTTCAAAAAACCACTAAGAGAACCATTCGAGGAGACTAACTAATGACTTTTTTAAATGACATTCACGACATTATCGAAGAAGGAGATAATGGAACTGCACACGATATAGTTGATGTTATGTTCAACTTATTAGATGAGAATCAACTCACTCAATTACAGGATGTAATTGCTAATCAGTATCCTTATCCTGATAAAGATGATCTCTTTATTGACATCAATAATACAGGAGGAAAGTACTAATGAACTTATACAAAGTAAAAGAAATTGAACTTTACTTATGTGAAGTAGGAGACGGAGACCCAGAGTTGCAATACACACAACAAGAAGAGTATGTGATGCACCAAAGATGTCTAGGTAGATGGAGAGCAAAAAACGAAGATGACCTAAGAAATCAAATATATGATTTTATTGGTTATCCAGTTGAAACAATCAAATACGAGGTAAAACAATGACATTTATTCAGAGATATGTATCCCCTGATGTAATAGGAGTTGGCGATAAAGTCAGGTTCAAAAACAATGACTTTGAAGTCTTAATTAATTACATTAAGGGAGATAAAGATCGTAAGGGATTTATTCCAACTGAGAATTTTACTATTCTAATTGACAATCATGGTAGAAGAGTGATATGTCATAATTACAAAGAACTGGAGATTTTATCATGAGAAGGAAAGTTGTAATTACAAATCAAGACACTTTTATAGAGTGGAACTTGACTAGAATTATCAAATCATTCTATCCATTATTAGATGATGTTCAAGTTGATATACTTGCAGAAGATTTAAAAAAGGATGGAGATTGGGATTTTATTCCTGATGAGATTCATAGCGTATTAATTCAGTATTGTTATGAAAAAGGTATCACACTTGAGGATTATGCGAAATAGTAACTATGCCACTTATATTAGTGGCACAATAGCACTGTTATTAGTGTTCTCATCCTCTATAATAGTAGTATAACAAACGAGGATTTATGACCACTCTTACAGAAACAACACTAGAGCAAAGAGTCGCAGATTGGACTCAAACCTATGCTGATACTATTACAGAAAACTATCGTCAGTATCATGTTAACACTTTAACAGGAAATCTATCAGGTAATTATCCAGAGTATGCTAGAGAGCAACTTGACGAGATCGAAAACGGAACAGCGAACTTGATGTTTTTCAAAGTAAAATCTGGTAAGAAGTATTACAAGATAGTTCAGCAACAATTTGAGACATGGGAAGGTTCAAAATATTATGGTAAGTATCGTGATGCAAGTGTTCACGCATTTGTAGATAAAAAAACTGGTCAAGTGTTCAAACCTGCGGGTTGGGCAAAACCTGCAAAGCATGTAAGATACGACATGAGAATTATTACTCAACGTCAGTTATTACATAATCCTAATTTCACAGGATGGTCAGGCGGTTATCTCTACATGAGATAACCATCACTCACTTAAAAACTTTATTCCTTATTATCATGGCAAAAAACAAAAGAGAACCAAAACTTCCTAATCTACCTAAGAAGAACAAAGCACCAAAACCTTATCTAGTTCAAACAGAACATTTAGATATTGAGTTTATTTCTAAAAAGGTTTATAAGCAATGTTTAGAGCATTGTAAACTTATGGGAGTGAGTCTAGACCATTATATGCTAGAGTTTAATATTAATGAAGACAATGTTATGCCAGTTTAATTAGTGGCACAAGTTACCTACTATTCTGGTATTATATCCTTTATAATATTACTATAAGCAACAAACAACTATGACCAACTTCAGAGAATTTTTAGACTACTGTATGTCATTCTACAATCCTTATAATGGATTATATCCTATTGATGGATTAACTAGAGAAGAGTTAGCACTTGCTACTCTCAACTATCTTGACCTAATCGCATCATGTGATGGTGATATGACATGGGGAGAGGGTGATTCTTTAGATCGTGAGAGAGTGAGAGACATTCTTATCGAGACTAGAGCAATCAATCAGGACTTCGATCAACTTGTTAAGGAGATCGCATAATGACAAATTACGAAGCATTACTCACTCTCATAGGAGACATCAATAACAACTTCGCTCACTTAGAGGACGAGGATTCTTGTGATGTATGTGATGGAGACATCAAATTGCTAGACAAAGCGGTCAAAAGATTTAAAACTTCAGTATGGGAGAATCAACTAAAATGATAACACCTCGAACACCTCGGAAAGTCAACCTCGAAGATTTCGATATTTATTATCTAATGAATCAGGAAGAAAAAGAGCAACTTACTGAACTGTTATGCGAAGTTGTTGCTCGATCAGGATACTCACTAGATTATTTTGACTATGATATAAAAGGTACAGCAGAGAAGACCGATTTTAAAGATGAGTGTGCCACTTAGATTGGTGGCACAATAGTACTACCATTTGGGATGGTCATCCTTTATAATGAGTATATACAAACGAAATTCAGAAATTATGAAAAAAGGTCTAAACATTCAAGTCTCGGATTCTCAATACGATTATCTCTATGACTTAATCATGTCAGCATACGATTTAGATGTTCCCGATCAAAAAGGTTGGGATATGCAAACTTTCGATAATCTTGTTGACAATGTTTGCAATGCGAAGCAAACATATTTAACTAATGACGTAAAAGGAGTTTAACATGAGTTGCATACAAAACGAAATGATTTTTGAATCACTAAACGAAGCATGGGATATACGTCCCTGTTTCAATGGAGTTGGTAGTTGGGAAGTTTTTGATGATACTGGTTCAGTTCATGAAACTTTCGACACCTTACAGGAAGCAGAAATTGCTAGAGAGAATTTTGTATTACAGGCATGGGAGGATATGCTACAATGAAATTAAAATCATACCTAGTAGAATCAATTAATTTTGATTTCGAGGATAGTCAGGGAACTATACCAGAGCAAGATCAAAAAGACATTATAGACGATACCTTGGGTATATGGTTCGCTTATGATGAAGATCACTTGCTAGACAAAATTAGTGAGACAATGGGATGGTGCATTACTGATATTAAATATGGAGATAATAGACCACACGCATTAACTTCTTTCATGTAGACCAGTTGACAAACTGGCACAAGTTACCTACACATTGGTATTTCTATCCTTTATAATAGTACTATAAGCAACAAACGAGGAATTATGACCAAAACTCAAACAGTAATGAACAGAATCGTCCAAGTTGACAACTTTCAGAATATGGCATGTTGTTGTGCTAACTGGGAAGAATTTGTAATCGAGTTAGCAGAGTGGGGAGTTGACGGTTGTGCAAAAATAGATTTTGACGATCCAGAGTTAAACGTCCCTATGCTAGACGCATTCATAAAAGCAGAAAACGGATATGTAAGGGAGGTTGCATAATGGCAACACCTAATTTATATGAACAGATGTTTCAAACACTTCTCTCAATGGAATTTGGGAGAACATTTTGGTTAGATGAAAATTGGGAACTGTATTCAGCACCAACTTTTAAGGATGGTTCAACCCATTGGGAAAATAATGGACTTGTATCAGAATGGACAGACCTCGAAGGTCTCAACATGAATGCACTTTTAGACATTCACAAAACTTTAATCGTGGAAAAAACTAAGGAGGAACTTCGCAATGCCACAAATTAATCTCTCAATAGAAGAACATCAATCACTTACAAAGTTTTTAAGTCATCCTAAAGCAATGACTTATAGAAGTGATTTATACGACACAGATACATTTGACTCAATGGAGGATAAGGTATTTGATGCAGTAAACAATTTAACACTAGAGGATTTTTAATTATGTGCAATCGACAAAGTACAAAGATGCTTGCCCTTGACCCATTGGTATATAAGGCATTATGCGAACAAGATGAAAAAGATCGGCAACAATTACGTCAATCTAGTTATTACTCAGAGGACATAATTAGTCCTCGTAGATAACACTTATCCGAGTAAATTCGCACCGAATGTGGTTGCTCGCCCGATTTTTTACTGTTATAAGTAATAATATAATAAGGATTATTTGGGTATTATGTCAACAACTTGGACATTAATTCCTTGGAGTGAGTTAACACATAGTGTAGACACATTGCAAGCATTAGATAACAACAAACCAACTATGACTTACCTCGATTTGTATCAACAATTAAGCGAATTAAACAGCGATCAACTAACACAAACTGTCAGCATATATGACAAAGATGTAGAAGATTTTTCGCATGCAGATTCTACACTAATTAACATTAATGACCAGATACATATCGGGATATAATGTAAATGAAATATAGTGAATTTACCTTAGGAAAATATATTTTAATTCCCAAAGAAGGGGAAGGTTATATTAACTTTATAAGTAAAGATTACATCACAGTATGTTTACATGAAATACCCCATAATAGTGAGTATGCGGAACATTCCCGCCTACCATATAGGCAAGTATTAATATTAATTTATAGAGCAGATTGGGATGACTTAAATATTATCGAAGGGCGAGAAAATAGGCATGAAAAAGTAACATTTAAACATGTAGATAGGGAGTTCCATAGATGAAAGAATCAAATGACAATAAGCGATCTAAGATAATACTTAGCGAAGATATTGAATATACTTGGTTAACACTTAAGGAACTAACAATTATCATCTGGGAGTATATTAGAGAGAAGTATTTGAAGAAGAAAAATATAAACAAACCCACAGAAGATATTGATGAAAATGATACATAAGGGACACAATTCCGTATTTTTTGTTATTATTTTAAATGGTTAATTAAATCTATTAGTGTTTATATAGTATAGGATAGTATCCTACCGTAAGTAATACTTTTAGCGTGTAAATACCCATCTGTCAAGTACTATTAGCAAACGCACATTTTCTTGACAAGTATAACAAATTATGGTACAATTAACCTTGTAGAGGTTTAAGAATTACTATGCTATTTCTTCCTGATAAGTATCAACAATTATGGGATAATTTCCCCACTATATGTAACGAATTAAAAGTGGAGTTATGTCAGTTTTTACTAGACACAGAGCAGACACACTATAATGAGTTTATCGAAAAATACTGTAACTACTTCCTGGAAGAAGGTTACTGCTACTATGTGCCAGTGAAATAAGTGTCACAGGGTTTCGTCACTAGGTGGTAACAGTTGTTATAATATTAGTATAACAAACAAAGGAACATTTTAAAATGAGACTTACACCAATCGCAGCAAACCAGACAGAAATCGAAACAGCAGACGCTCGCATTTTCTTTTCTTATTCTACCCCTGTTGCTGCTTACATCTTTGGCGAAGGTTTTGTTAGATCAGAGGAATTTTTCTCAGTCACTACATCTCGTCACATTAATAAGTGGATCGGAGTAGACAGCAAAACAGACACCACAAAACAGGTTCCACAGTCCAGACTTGACAACCTTGCTTAAATATACTATAATGGGGGTAAATACACCCCCTTTTTTATTACTTATGACTTAAGACTTGCCTACTAAATATAAACAATAACAGTCGAGATCGCAGTCACTGTAAGGGTTCTCGCGGTATCTGCGGGCGGTCTTATATAAAAACCTTTACTACCCTAACCTACAAAGGTTCCCCAGAGGCAGTATATTATTCATATTTAAGTTAACTTCTTATATAAAAAAATTCCCAGAAAAAAAATGAGCATTCAAGAGACACGAGTATGGGCGATGACCCAGTTACTACAGAAGGAAGGTTGTTTATATACTAGCATGTATGAATGTGCCCAAATGTATGCTGAAACATGGGGTGATTTGCAAGATAAAGAAAAACTATATAAGTCATGGGAATGCTTTGCAGAAAGAATACCTCATAATAGACTATAATGGATACACTTAATATGTCAAAAAGATTCACCACCACTCTGCTAGAAGATGACTTTGGTGACCTCCAACTTACTATTCCTTACGATATATGTGAAGAGTTTGGTTGGGATCAGACTACCGAATTCGAGTATGAGATGTCGGATGATGGTTCTATACACTTTAAACCTCTGGAAAGATGAAGTACGTTCTCTTTAACGAAGAATTTGTCCCTCAAGGTTCCTTCTCTTCTATACAGGAACTAAGAAACTATCTTTGTGATAGAAAGTACGAACATGACTGTGATAAAGATATCTCATGCACATTTGATTACATTAAAGGTATAAAATGGCATTTCGAGATAGTAGAATGAGTGAAAAAAAGAAAAAACTAAATAACCTTGTAAAGGTTTCTGATAAAGAAAGGTTATATCACCCAAACCCACAAGAACTCTGGGAAGAATATCATCGTGTAATACTTCCTCCTATACGTGGTAGAAGAAATGAAGAAGATAATTGAAGCAATAGTACTAGCAGGAGTAATCATAGGATTCGGAGTTATATTCGTATTCGAGGCAATAGATTTGTTTATAGTTAGACCTATCTATCAAAAGTTCTTTAAAAAAAGGAGGCGACGCAAACGTGGATGATCCAAAAATTTGTCCGATCTGTGACGCAAGATGGTTAGAAGGACAGTTATATTGGAGTACAGGACGAATGGCATGCCCACATGACCTTGCAGGTATGGTATGCAATTGTATAAAACCTAATCACAAGTGTGTGAACCCATGCAAAGGTTCAGACTCTGGTATCTCATGGAAACATTCAGAGGAAGAAATAGAAGAATTCTTTGACAGTGTACTTGACAATGATGAATAGATAGTCTATAATATAGAAAAATTAAGAACTATGGCACTACATATGCGTGAAATACTTATCAGAGCAGTACTTGCACATGCTCACGGTGAGATAGAGAAGCATAAAGCGAATGTAAATGTATACCTTGAGAATCCTGCAGGTATTGGAGAGCATTCAGATATTACTGAAGCAATACAAACTGAGTTGGATCATATATCCCGTTACCACGATCAAGTCGAAGTAATTAACAAATACTTTGCAAATAAGACATGAATATAGATAAAGATCAAGATTTAGAAGAATATAAGCAAACTACGAACGAATGTATGCAAATATTAGCAGAAAAGGTCGTAGATCTTGAAAAATGGGCATCAGAAACGCCAACTTTGGATAAAATAGCGTATAATCCTAAAAATAGTGATGAAAACCTTAATTTTATGCAAATAATTAACGATTTATACTCTAAAATTGAATTATTAGACAAAAAAATGGATAATCTGTATAGATACGTCCGAAAATAGTAAACCTACCCCGCGAGCGACCACAATTATGGCAATGTATAGAAATGGTATCGAAGTAAAAGAAACCAGACCAAAAAAGACAAGACAAGGTAGCGGATCACACACAAAGTACTCTGCGTCCTCTAGAAATAAGAAAAGAAAACCTTATAGAGGTCAAGGAAAGTAATGAGTGATGTAACCTTTCGTAAGCATAGGGTCTTTCGAGAGACGCAAGATGTAATCTTCTACGATATTTCTGTTGAAGAGTCGAATGCCTCTGATCTAGTAGTGCATGATGGTGCTGCGATTTCTCCTCCCAACGATTTGGTGGGTGCAAAACAGTTCTACATACACTATCATCAAGTAGATTACAATAGAGTAGTCCAAGGAGAGAGACAATTTGAGTTAGTAAACCTTGAATGGAAGTATCCATATCATATTGTACACCTCAATCGTTCCTCAGGAGCATTGATGATCCCCACCAAGACCTATCATAGGTCAATTTCTGGAGAGAATGGTTCTATTGTTATAAATCAATCAAGCAGGTCTGAGGGTTTTGACCATGATACTGAGTTTATACCTGTATCAGCAGCAGAAAATAAGAAATTGTACGAAGTTCTGAAGCACGAAAAACCTGTTATCCACACTCTCGGAGAATAATATGCATAATGTTGGGTTAGAAGTTGTATTTTGGACAATATTGGCAATGTATATACTAATAAAGTTAAAAGTATTCAAGAAGTAACATAAATACTTTTAGGATCCAAAGGTAACTATGGTCGTAAAAGTAGACAAAAGTGAAGAATTTGTCAAAAGTGGCAAAACTTTGATAAGTGAGTATCCTGTCAAAACGAAAAAGGATGTAAAACCACTTAGCAAATGGCGTTAAAATCAATTAGCGGAAAGGATGTAAACCTTAGTCGTGCTTTTAAAGACATAAAAGTAGACTTTGCAAGGAATCCTTTTACTCAAGATGTATCTCAAGTATCTAATGACAATGCTATTAAGCAGTCATTAAAGAATCTTGTGATGACTCAACCTGGTGAAAAGTTATTTCAACCCCAAATAGGTTCGGGAGTTAGGCAATTATTGTTTGAACCTATGGATGGTTTCACAGCAGACGCTATTAGGGATGACATTCTAAATACTGTTGGACAACATGAACCCAGAATTACGATAAACAATCTTGCTGTAGTAGAGCAGTATGATGCAAATCAATTCAATGTCACTATAGATTATAATATTGTGGGTCAACCACTCGTGGAAACTGTGTCATTCGTACTTAAGAGACCCGAATAATGTCAACACCGAATAATTTAACAGCACTAGACTTCAATGACATCAAAGCGTCAATCAAATCTTATCTGAGAACTAGAAAAGAGTTTACGGATTATGAGTTTGATGGTGCAACATTGAACTATCTGGTAGATGTACTGTCATATAATACTTACTATAGTTCCTTTAATGCGAACATGGCAATGAATGAGGCGTTCCTACCCTCTTCCACAGTGCGTGATAATGTAGTTAATATAGCAAAACTCTTAAATTATGTACCAAGATCTATACAAGCAAGTCAAGGAACTGTAAATCTAAGTGTACAAACTATACAAAGTAGCGGATCTTACCCTTCTACCGTTACATTAAAGAAAGGTGCAGTAGCAACTGGTGGTAATTATATATGGAATGTCCTTGCAGATACCACTGCTGAGGTAAATGCCACGACTGGTATAGCAACTTTTAGTAATCTTGTACTAAAAGAGGGGTCTATAGTCACATTCCAGTACGTTGTAAACACATTTGCGACACAAAATTACAAAGTTCCCTCAGAAGATGCGGACATAAACACCCTTTCTGTTAGAGTAAAGGCAAACGAATCCTCTACAACCTCTGATTTATACAATTTAGTGGATACAATTACCTCACTTACCGCGTCCTCTCGTGCATATTTCCTTTCAGAGGGTGAAGATATGCGTTATGAGGTCAAATTTGGTGATGATTCTGTAGGTAGAGCATTAAAAGACGGAGAAGTTGTACTGTTTGAGTATCTTGTTACCTCTGGTAATGAGGCAAATGACGTAGATAGGTTCTCATACACTGGTAGAATGACGGATACACTAGGTCAAAGTTATTCTCCTGCTGCTGTGACACTTACAAAAGTGGCAAGATCACAAAACGGAACTGCTGCTGAGACCATTGAGTCTATTAAATACAATGCTCCAAGGTTCTACTCCTCACAATATCGTGCTGTGACTGCAGGAGACTATGCTATTCTTACTAAAAAGGTATATCCTAATGCAGATGCAGTGGTAGCATACGGTGGAGACTCTCTAAACCCTCCTGTATATGGTAAAGTATACGTTGCGGTAAAGACTGCTACAGGTGCTACACTCAATGATGCGACTAAAAAATCTATTGCTGCAGATTTAAGAAAGTATGCAATGGCATCTATTGACCCTGTAATCATTGATCCAGAGAATCTTTACATCTACACTAAGGTATTTGTTCTTTACGATACTGGTAGTAGTTCTGATACATCTACTATCAAGACAAATGTACAGACTGCAATCAGTCAGTGGGCAACACAAACACAAATAAACAACTTTAATAGTACATTTAGATCACAAGCATACGAGAAAGCGATAACACTATCAAATAATGCTATTACAGACGTATCTCTACAGGTCACTCTATTGAGATATATCGTCCCTATAGTCAATCAAACTAACACATATACAATATCTACTGGTTCTGCTTTGTATAACTCCGCACCAAGTAAGACATCTCTTACTACAGATGGAGCAAAAGAACCAATTCTACTCTCTGGACAGTTCCGTTCAGCAGATAGACCAGGTGTTGATCAACAATTCGAGGATGATGGATATGGAAACCTTAGAACATTCTACAATACAGGTACAAGAAAGATCTTTACTAACACTTCTGCAGGGACTGTCAACTATGACACAGGAGAAATTGCCTTTGGTCCTATATCTGTTATTGGAACAGGTACAAATATTGCCACCACTGGTGTAACAATTACTGATTCAACAACTGGTGCAGGTTCTGTAAGTGATCCAGCTGCATTACCAACAGCATTATCATTACCGATTCAGTTCATTCCTGCTAACAGTTCTACCATACCTGCCTCAACACCAGGCACAATTATTAACTTAGTAAGTCCTGAAGTGACAATTTCACCGATTGGAACTGCTCCACCTCCTTCAATCCCACTAAATAGTTTGAGTCCAACAGTGTTCGACCAAACACCAACATTAGTAGCGGTAACCTAATAGGTTAAATGACAAATATCAACAAAGTCTCACAGGCAATTGTTGCCCAGACTCCCGAATTTATCGAGTCTGACTATCCACTATTCAATAGATTTCTTGAGTATTACTACCAATCTCAAGAGAAGACTGGTCTTGGGCAGAATATTCTAAACAATTTCCTTGGATACCTTGATATTGATAGGTTAGACGTTGGTATATTAGATGGTAAGACAAAATTAGTAGAAGCAATAACTGCAGATAGTGATAATATTGTTGTAGAGTCAATTGACCAGTTCTTAGAAGAGTCTGGATCTATTCTTATAGGTAATGAGGTTATCTACTATGAGAGTGTAACCAGTTCTCCAAACATTGCTCTTTCACCAGGTATTTCATACGATCAGGTAAAACTTAAGTTTGTTAACCTTGCCACACCTATTAATGACTTTGATGGCACTACTACTCAGTTTAATCTAACATCTCAAGACAATCCAATTGCACCTCCATCTGCACAACATTTGATTGTGTCTGTATATGGCGAGGTATTGACACCTGGTACGGACTACAGCGTTAACGGAACCACTATTACCTATGCAACTGCTCCTAGAACAAAGATTCCTTCTGATGATGCTATAAACACCTTTATTACATACCTAGATGGTTTTGTAGAGAATCAAATTGTTGCACTCGATAATATTTCTAACTCCTTTGGTGAAGGTAAGACACAATTTAGAATAACACGTAATGGTTTAGCATACGAACCAATTGTAGATGAATACGTAATTGCAATATACGACAAAAGATTATTAGTACCTAAAGTAGACTATTTTATAGATGGTGCAGACTTTCTATTTGCTACCGCACCTACAAACGGTAGATTCTTATCATTATACTCTATAGAAGCACCTGTACCTTCTTTTGGTAGTGGTGCGGAAGGTTTTGCACGAGTAAATGATACAGGTCAACTTACTGCTATCTCAACTAACGTAAATGGTAGTAATTATAGATTTGAATATCCACCAAAAGTTTCTATTAACACAACTACTGGATCTGGTGGTGCAGCAACAGCATTAGTAAATGGTATCAAGAGTGTAAGTCTTCTTGATGGCGGTAAAGGTTATAGTGATACAAACCCTCCTGTTGTTCAGGTACAGTCTCCAACTAAGACTGGATCTACACAGGCAACAATGAAAGCAACAGTAACTAATGGTTCTGTTACTGGTGTAGAATTAGTTGGATCAGGTTCTGGATATACATTCACACCTAGAATCACTTTTCGACAGCCTGGCGGTGCTACAGTTGCCACTCCGACCGTTTCTCACTATCATGGTGGATCTGGTGGATCAATCACAGGTGGTTTAACACTTACTGATCCAGGATTTGGATATACAACCCCTCCTGCAGTGTATGTTGATGAACCAACTGGCAATAATCCAATCAGAGCATCTTTCCAAACAGTTCTTGCTGCAGACGGAACTATCGCATCTATTACTACAATTAACGCAGGACAAGGTTATACATCCGTTCCAAGAGTAGCAATTGTAGATCCTGTTGGTGCACAAGTACTAGAAGTTGTTGTTGACGGAGACGGAAGAGTTATTCGTATCGATATACTTAACGGAGGAAGCGGATATGATGAAGTTCCTTCCGTTTATATTGTTGATAAACGTGTAGATGGCACTGGAGCATACGCAGGTGGTACAGGTGCTACCGCAACTGCTGCGATATTTAACGGTTCAATTACAGATATTAACGTAAGTGCGTTCGGAACTGGATATTCTGCTGCAAATCCTCCTTCTGTTGTAATTCAAGCACCTCCAAGTGCTGAAGCGTCTGCGGATATAGGTTTAAACGAGGTTACAGGTTTTAAAGTTAATCAGGCAGGTAAAGGATATAATAAAGCACAGTTCGTAGGATGTGCACGTGCTGCATCTGGTATCGTAGAATACACGGAAGATGGTAATGCAGTATTCTCTAACAATACTACTGCTTCAGCTGCTTCTGTTGATACAGAGGTAAAATGTCTTGACGCATTATTTGTAAAACGTTTATTAGACAAGTATACACAACAGTTCTTACCTGATGTACCAGAACTAGACTATACAAAGATTGATGTTCGTACAGCAATCAAGACTATTAAAGATTTTTACTCCGCAAAGGGTACATCATTCAGTATTGCGTATCTATTCAAGTTATTATACGGTGAAACAGTAAGTATATCATATCCAAAAGATCAGATTATCAAACCATCTGCTGCAACATGGTCTATTGATACTATTTTAAGAGCAACTAAGGTTTCTGGACTTGCTACAGACATTAGAGATGGTCTTCTACAACAAGAAGCAGATATTGCGGATCCTAATGTAAAACAAGCATCTGCGTTAGTTGAAAACTATATTTCAATCAAAACTTCTACAGTAGAAATATTTGAACTTGTTCTATCTGAAGAAACTATTACAGGAACGTTTACCGTACCTTATAAGACAAAACTTGCTGAACCATTAAATCAAACCGACTCAATCATTACGGTTGACTCTACTATTGGTTGGCCAGAAAGAAACGGTGAATTCATAATTGGTTCGGGTGCTACTACAGAATTAGTACAATATAAGGAAAAATCACTTAACCAGTTCATTGAGTGTACTCGTTCAGTAAACGGAGTTGTAGAGGACTGGGATTCTGCTACTGAAGTTACATCAAACTTCCAAGTAAAGATTAATAAAGACACACCACAAGAAGTTGTGATGAATGTTGTTGGTATTGTTGATGCACAACAAACATCTCTAACTGACACAGGTTCTTATTACTTACAAGGTGATAAACTAACAGTTTCTAAGTTAGGTGGTACTGGAACATCTCCTTTACTTACAACTTGGTTATACAACGTTAAAAAACTGATTACTGTTAGTGGTATTACATTTGGTGGTGTAAATAATCAATCCGCAACTGTCACTTGTGCTAATAATCATGGTTTGTTGGTTGGAGATCAGGTCACAGTCTATGGTGCAAACCCAATCATCTATAATGGAACATTTACTGTCACATCGAGAGATAGTGAGACAGTATTCCAGTATGCACTACCACAACCTGCATCAATCGTACCTCAGGGTAATATTCTTGTATCTGTTGACTTAAACAAAGGTAAGTCTGATACCAGTACAATTTTAAATGCAGTAGGTCCTTATACTACTAATATACAAAACTCATTCTTTAATGATAATCATACTTACGTTGCATCAACTGGTATACCAAACTATTCTATAGGTCCTTTTCCTGGTTCTGCTCTTTTACCTGGCAACCAACGTAAATTAAACAGATTCCCTGCAGTACCTACTACAATATCTACAAAGAACACTATTTCTTCAGGTCCTATTGGTACATGGGTAAATGGTGTTTCTGTATGGTCATATAAGTCAACACAAAGTAAAACTTTCGGTGCTATAACCAGTATTGCTATTACTAATGCAGGACAAGGTTATGATGCTGCATCTCCTCCTGTTATCACTATTTCTGGTGGTGGAGGTACAGGTGCTACTGCTAGTGTTATAGTTAATGGTTCTATCTCTGAGATTACAGTAACAGCAGGTGGTTCTGGTTATACATCTTCTCCTCTAGTATCAATCGTTGGTGGAGGCGGTTCAGGAGCAGCAGCAACTGCTATTATCACTAAAGGTGTTGTATCAAGAATTCTAATTAATGCAGGTGGTACAGGATATACTTCACAACCATCTATTACTATTGTTGGTGGCGGAGGAACTGGTGCTGCGGGCACTGCAAGTGTCAGAGGTCCTATTAATACCGTTAATATTACCAATGGTGGTACTTCTTATACCAGTGCACCGACTGTAAGTCTATCTTCTGGTTCAGGAGCAGTTGCCCAGCCTATCGTAAGTAATGGTAGAATCATTTCTATCGCTATCATCTCTGCAGGTTCAGGATATACTACAGCACCTGAAGTTAGTATTCAAGGTGTTGGATTTGGTGCTGTTGCTCGTGCTACCATAGACACTGATGGTGAAAACGCAGGTAGAGTAACAAGTATTACTATTGTCAACCGTGGTATTGGATACGTTCAAGGAACTACTCTTATCAATATGACATCTGTTGGTCAAGATGCAGTCTTTACACCTTCAGTATTTAAGTGGACATATAATTTACAAGCAACATCTGTATTAGACGCTGCTAAAGGTGGAGTATTTGAAGGATATAATAATCAGTATGGTGGAGAATATGCTCATTTATCAAATCCACAAAAATTACGTTTCATTCTTGGTGATAACCTACAAGAAGCAACTGCAGGTACTATAACTGAACAAGAAACACAGTTAACTCACTCTCCTATTATTGGTTGGGCATTTGATGGAAACCCAATATATGGTCCTTATGCATATACTGATCCTACAGATCAAGCATCTGCTATTACAAGACTAAGAACTTCATATAGACTACAGACTGCTCTTGTACAGAGTGATACTAATCCAACTCCTGTAAGAACTGCAGGTCCTTTGCTTAGTGCAGAGGCAGCAGGTAATTTTGTTGAAGACTATGAGTATATCTTTAACCTTGGTGATCTAGACCAGTATAATGGTAGATTCTGTAAGACACCTGAGTATCCTACAGGTAGATATTGTTATTTTGTTACTATTGATGCTACAGAGGCAGGTAATCCAGAATTTCCTTATGTCTTAGGTCCTAGTTTCAACTCTGTTGTTGATAGTTGGAACTTAAGCACAAGTGCTGTACAGCAAAATATTCCAACTGGTGTTGTAAGATATCGTGATCCATATGAAAATGTTGATATTGATGTTGAAAGAGCACCTAACGCTTCTACTAATGCTCTAACAACTGAAGATGGTCTAATACTATTATTTGATCCAGAAGATACTAATAGAGATGGACAAATAGATGCTGAGGAACAAGACGTTGCAAATCTTGGACAGTTATTTGAAGAATCACCTTTACAACTATTTGATTACTTCCCTAAAGTTAGATTTGACTCAAAAGTTGATATTGAAGTAGAAACAACTAACAAATTTGAAGATGCTAACGTTACTGGATTTACTATTGAGAACTCAGGTCTATCATATCAGGTAAATGACCGTTTAGTTTTTGATAATACAGGAACTGGTGGAGATGGTGCTTCTGCACGTGTTTCTCGTATTAAAGGTGAGTCAGTTGCTACTTACACATTTGAAAGTATAAGTGGTAATAACTTTGGTGTTTTAACAACTGCTAATCCACACAACTTAGTTGCAGGTGACAGTATATTTGTTGATTACACACCTGTGATGGATAATACTAACAAACAGTTTGCTGTTCGTCAGTATAGAGGTATAGAAGAAATACAAATTACACAAACTGGATCTGGATACAATACTGATATTCCTCCTACAATCATTATTGATAGCACTAGCGGTCAAGATGGTGAGTTGGAAGCAGTTGTATCTACTGTAGGTTCTATTGATACTGTTAATATTGTTAATTCTGGTTCTGGGTACTCAGCAAATCCAAGAGTTATACTTTCACATCCACAGATCTTTAAAAAAGCAGATTACTACCTATCATTCATTAATAATAACAATTATGTCAAAGTCAATGATACCTTCGTTAACGATAACAAGGAAGTATTCATCTGTGGTAAAACAAAAGACTCAAGTGGCAACGTCGTTGCATTCGTCTCTAAATTATCAGCAACTGGTGTTAAAGAATGGTCAAAAACTCTTGAACTCTCTGGTGGATTAAATTACGCAGAATTTAATTCATTATATGTTGATGGTGATGATATTTGGGTTGTAGGTATTAACAAACCAAATAGCAATATTCTTGATGCATATAATCCTGATATAATTCTTTGTAAGTATACACAGGCAGCAAACGGTCTAAGTGCAACACTTTCATTCCAAAAAGCATATGCAGGTATATCTGGTAGTACTCGTGCTGATAATATCTCAATAATTAAAAAGTATAGTGCAACTCGTTATATAATCGGTGGACATACAAATACAAACTCTGCAAACCCTGATGATGCATTTATAGCATCTATTGATACATCAGGTAATTTTGCTATTAAGAGAAAATTTGCTTCTGCAAATAAATCTGAAAGAATTACTGATATTATCTGTAATTACAACCAAGCAACAGGTTCACAAGATGTTTACTTCTGTATGGAGACTGCATCTACATCCAACGCTTTAGATGTTGATGTTGCTGTTGGTAAGTGTCAGATTGGAGTCAATGCTATTACTGTTGACTGGATCAATACTTATGCTAGTTCTCTACATTCTATGATAGACACTAGCATTGCAATAGATGAATTTAATGAAATCTATATTAATGCTACATGTAGACAAAAAGCAAATGATACTGATAGAGACAGTGTTTGGGTTGGTAAGATTGATAGTACAGGTGCTTTACTTTGGAACTATCGTTATCTAACACCTGGCAGAGATGTCACATCCTGTGGTAAGTCTGCTATTGACTTATTTGGTGATCTTAATATTGCATATACTAGAGATAATAATACTAATGAGTACAAAACCATTGATACTCTTAAGATTGGTTATAATGGTACTATTAAGAATCATACAACTACAGAATTTACTGCTGATAATATAGAAGGTTTACAAGCACATGCTTTAGATGTTGATACATCTGGTGATGTACATGTATTTGGTCAGACATATTGGAATAGAAACGAATTTGTTATACCATTCACATCTAGTGCTCTTACAGACACTACAACCCATTATACTGCTGCTCTTACAAGCACAAGCGACTCGTTTAGTTATGACAATACAAATGGATGGGGTAAGATCTTAGGTGCGACAACAGCAGCACCAAGCGTTTGGACAAATACTAATATTAAATTTGCAGCTGCAGACTTAGGACAAAAACTTGCAGGAGATTGGACATTAGAATTCTTTATATTCAAGGATGCTACAAACAGTAATGTATTCTCCCAGCCTAAAGAAACACTTTTTGCTATAGGTGATGCTACAGTATCTACTGGTGGACTACATTTATACTATGATCAGTCTTCTGCAGGTCCGAGTGGTCCTTTGACAATGACTATCACTAATAGTAGTACAAGTATTAACTCTGCAGGTAGTTCTCTAACATCATCTCAAACAAACTTATATGCTGATAATACATGGCAAGCAATTGCAGTAACTAAGAGTGGTGATACATTTAAGGCATATGTAAATGGAATAGAAGTTCTTACTGGTACTATATCAGGAACATCACTAGGTGCTAAAGATCTATACTTTGGTAATATACCTGGTGCAAATGGTACATTAGGTCAGTTTAGATCTAATGAACAGGGTCAATTCCACATAGATCACTTACGTTTAAGAAATAGAGCAGTCACACCAACAGTTCCATCTGATATACTAGCATTACCTACTGCAGGTGCATATGGTCTTTCATATGACTGGGTTGATGATGCATGGTTTACTGATGCAATGAGTCGTTATGATTACATTGAATATGCAGGATATGGTATTAAGGTTGACAAACCTGCAGATGCAGCAAGATTAGGAAATCAGGGCAAGAAACCTAGTACTGGTATAACCTTCACAAGAACTGCTGTGACTCCTGTTATTGGTTCACCTCTTACAATAAATGTAAATGGTTTTGCTCTAGGTGATGCAGGTTATCAATCATTAGACTTTGATGATAGTACTACAACCATGACTGAGGACACTGAGACATTATCTCACGTTCAAGATGTTTGGAGTTCTAGAACTGCTACTGTTCCTTCACCAGGTTCACAAAAACTAAAAGTAACTGCAGTTGTTAAAGACAGGTACTACTTTAAAGTCACACCTACAATTAAAATTGATAATGTTCAAGAATTAACTATTAACCAAGCATTTAACTTTAGCATTGGTTCTAAATTAGTATTAAAGAATGATTCTGGTCAATTTGTTAATAGTGGTTATATTATTAGAAAGGATGATGCAAATAATAAGGTTTACCTAGCAGTTAATAATAATGCTTGGAGTAATGATCTAAACACTGGTCAATTATCTACAGAACAATTTAATGAGCAGAGTAGTTATGGTATTACTGGTGCAATTCCTAATGATATCAATGAAATAACAAACTACACTTTTGCAGAAATCAATAACCAAACACCTGGCACATTTATTATTAACTTAGATGGTTTTGATTTAGATGGTACAATAGCAGATATACCTGCAACTATTGCTTTAAGTGCAGCAGGTACAGGTTATCCTAATACTGGTGATAGTATTCCTACAACTACAACTAATGGTGAGGCAACTGGGTTAATCGTTAATTACACTGCATCTGGTGGTGTTATACAAACTATTACTATAGGAAACGCTGCAGGTAGTGGATATAAAGTTGGTGATGAAGTTGTAGTAACTGGTGGTAATGGAGATGCTAAATTTACTATTAACTCTTGCACAGGTAATCTAGACTCATTCGCAACATTCAAACCATATGCTGATGCTGACTACTCTGTAAGAATAGATCAAGTTTCTGGATCATCTGCATATATTGTTGGATCTGTAGTTACTATAGGAGCTGGTGCAATTACATGGAACGCTGATTACTCTCAAGCAACAATAGCTGGATTAACAGGTGTTCTTAAAATTACTCTAGTTGCTAATCTAACTAAGATTCTTCAAGCAACTGCTGTAGCAAATAGTGATGAGGTTTATGTAATTACAAATACAAGCCATTACTTGAGTACAGGTGATATGGTTTATGTTGATGGAAACCCAACACAAACTATAGGGGCTACCTCATATGATGAGTATGATGGTGCATTTGCTGTACAGACTGTTGTAAGTCCTCTTGAATTTACTTACAAGTTAAAGACAGCTGCTCTAACTGCTCCTGCTACATCAGCATCTGATGTAAGTATCTTTATTAAATCACCTACATTAAAGATGTATTATGGTCATCAGTATTTGTTTGACCTAAGTCATTCATCTATGGCGGGTGGAAACTTATCATTTGCAAAAGATAATCTATACAAACTAGAATATTCATTCAACTCTATAGAAAGAGTTGGTACACCTGGTGTTACTGGTGGTGGACAACCAACTCCTACAGTAAAGCTTAAAGTTGATAGAAGTGTAGTAACAAATATATCATATTACTTTGATCCATCAAGAACAGGCACTGATAGCCCAGTGGTACCTGGTAGCTACCTTGATGTTGTAGATTCTCCATATAACGGAACATTTGAGATTAGTTCTATTGCAGGTGCTACTATTACTAAGGGTGCTGATATACTCAAGTTCCCACTTGCTAATGAACCAGAAGGTCCTGCAACTATATCTCAAGCATCTTACATGACAAGTTCTACCAAAGCGGTTGGTTCTATTGGTGATATTCGTATTGTCAATCCAGGTGGTTTCTATACTAAGTTGCCTATTGTTAGTGGTATTACATCAAGTAGACAAATTGAAAGAGTACAGATAAATTCACCAGGTACTGAATATGCAGTCGGAACTTATAGTGGAGTTGCGATTGGTGGTGATGGAGAGGGTGGATTCGTTTCTATCACTGTTGCAGATGGAACTGATGCAGAAGGATCTACAATACCAGGTCAGATAAACAACGTTGTTGTAACATCGCCAGGTAAAAATTATACTACAGCAACTATTGATATTAACGCCATACCAGGTATTCTTGGATCGGGTTTGACTGGATCAGGTGCAGAATTAGTAGTTGTTATACCATCTGCAGGTACAGGAGCATCTATCTTTACTTCAGGAACTAATGTAGGTAAGATTAAGAAACTTAAGAACAATAACTTTGGTTATGATTATCCACATGACTATACACTACGCCCTGAAATATCGTTCCCAATAAACGCACAGCTTACTTCTACAAGTATACTTGATAGTATTACCATTACAGATCCAGGTACTGGATATTCACAGGCACCTGCTGTTGTTATCACTGGTGGTGGAGGTTCTGGTGCTGTTGCTGAAGCAACAATTAAGAATGGTAGATTAGATGTTATTATTGTTAAAGATCCTGGTGCAGGATATTCTTCAACTCCAACTGTTGCACTAAGATCCTCATTTAACTATGTTGTAAACCTTGACTTAGGATTACTACAGTTTGCTTTCCCACATGGTATTGCAAATGGTGCTGCAGTTACATTGAACGTTGTTGATACTGGTGATGGTGCTGAGTTCCCTCTTGCATCAGGTGCTGTTGGTAGATTGAATAGTAGTACAACTTACTATGCTATATCTGGTACTGCAAACTCACTAGAAGAAGATCAATTAAAACTTGCTATTACTGCTGCTAACGCTTCACTTGGTGATGCATTATCATTCTCTAACGCAGGTACAGGTCGTCAACAAGTATTAACTGAATCATTCGGTGGATCTGCTACTGCAAACGTTATTACATCAACATTCCTAGAAGGAGAACTTGTATATCAAGGTGATTCACTTGATACTGCAACTGCACAGGGATTTGTTTCTACTAACTCTGGTTGGCAGGTAGGACCTAGAGTTCTTAAGATTGTTGATTACACTGGAGACTTTGCAGCAAATCAAAGAATTACTGGTGTTATATCTAAATCTTCTGGTATTATTACTGACCTTAAGATTGCTCGTGGTGTTCTTGAGATTGGATCTATTACTAAAACTACAGGTCAATTTATTGATGATGTTGGTAAACCATCTGAGATTATTCAGAAGATTCAAGACTCTTACTATTATCAGGACTTCTCTTATGCTGTTAAATCTTCTACTTCTATTAGTGAGTGGAAAGAGATTCTTATCAAGAACGTACACCCTGCATCATTCAAAGTATTTGGTGAACTTAACTTAAATGAGTATGGATTTATTCCTAATAAAGAGACATTCTTCCAATTAACAAAATCAGTTGAATTAGCACAAGAAGCGATTGTTCCTAATATCCAAAACTTTGCTCTTGTTGAACCAGTTTACACAGAATTTAATAATACAGAAGTACTATTCAGACAGAAACGATTAACATCTTCTGAGAACATCTTAACATCTGTTGTACAGAGAATTGATGATATATCATCTCTATTCGACGGTGAGAGAACTGCGTTCCCATTACAAGTTAATCAGACTAATATTGTTGCTAACGCAAACCAGTTAATGATTGTTCTTAATGGTATTGTACAAACACCTGGCACTGCATTTAGTATTCAGCAGGACTCTATTGTATTTGTTGAACCACCACAACCTCCTGCTAGTGTTAAGTATGTAAACGTTACTATCAATCTTATACAAACAGTTGATTTAAACTTTAGTAATATTAGTGGTATTTTCCCTAGTATTGGTAATACTGTTGTAGGTACTTCATCTGGTGCTCGTTTAACAGTCACAAAAGTTGTTGGTAATGTTATTACTGGTTTCATAACTCAAGGAACATTTATATTACCTACTGCAGGTGGCGGTGGTGGTGAATTATGTACTGTTAGTGCTACTGGATTCTCTGCTAATATTGCAACAAGAAGTGTATCTCTAACTATTGATCCTGTATCTACAAGCAACTTCCCTGATAATGCAGATATTACTGCAGGTACAGTCTTTACAGGTCAAACATCTGGTGCTGCAATGACAATTACCAGTATAGTAGGTAATACTATAACTGGAACTATTACTCTAAGCACATTCCAAGCAAACGAGACTATAACTGGAACTTTAGCAACAGGTAGTGCAGCATTCTCTGGTACAGTTTATTCTGTAAATGGTACTGTTGCTAGTGGTGGATTGTTTATATTTAATGAGCAAGTTTCTAACTTTGAAGGTAATACTGCAAAAGTTGAGAGAGTTAACTTACAGACAGGTCAGGAAACACCTCTTGCACAATTACGTTATACTGTTGGTACTTCTACAACTTCTATAGAAGTAGTAGCATATAGAGTCGATAATACTGCTGCTGATGCAGCCGTCCCAGCTGGAACATTTACAGCAGGTAAGAACTATCAATTTGGATCTGAAATTGTATTAGTGTCTGCTATCACACAAGGTAGTGAATCTACAACTCTTACTGTGACCAGAGCACAGTCAGGTACAACTGCTGTTTCACATCAAGAAGATGTTCCTGTATACAGTACTGATATATCAGTCACAAATACTTTAACTTTAAGTAAGACTGCAGGTACATATCAGTCTACACCAGGATTATTTGATATTCAACTTAATGACTATATTATTGCTGCACAATCAGGTGTTGTAGCACAGGTTACTGCATCTAGTGTATATCAAGATCCTACAACTAATGAGTTTATTGGACAGGTTAATATATCACCAGGATCATCATTCTTTGGTTTACTATTCAACAGAATTACATCACAGACATATCCAAACGTTGTTCTTGATAACATTGCTAACTCTCAGGTTAATATTGTTGATTATACAGATAATAATACTCCATTCAACGAGAACTTCCCTGCTAATGAGCAAATCAATAATTATGTAATTCCATATGATAATGCTAGTGGTACAATCCAAGAAGGAGAGGATATTAGAAATTACAAATTAGAGTATGGTAATTCCAGTGGTGATTTTACTGCAGGAGAAGATGCTAAGATCCGTAAGATCACATTTGATAATAAGAAAGGAACTGGTTTCTTTGTAGCAGGTCAAAATATCAGAATTGGTTCTGTAGGAAGTGGTGAAGGTACAAAGGCAGAAGTTGTTGGTTTCAGTCAAGCAAGACAAACAGTTTATCTTGGTAAGATTGGTAGATGTCAATACAATGGACAAGATATACACGCTATTACATTTGCAGGTAATGCACAACTTTCTACTGGTGCATTTAAGTTTGGTGGATCATCATTATTATTAGATGGTACAGGAGATTATGTAAATATTGCTTCTTCTAGTGAGTTTGGATGGGGAACTGCTGCATTTACTATAGAGTTCTGGATGAATCCTGGTTCTGCAGCAATATCTGGAACTGCAACTCTAGTAGATCAAAGAGAAAATGCAACTGAGGTTGCTGCTAGAATTTATCTAGAAGCAGCTCAGATTCGTTATAATGTAAATGGATCAGATCTCGTAACTTCTGGTGCTACAACTGTTAATAATAACACTTGGTATCATGTAGCGATTGTTAGATCTTCTACAACTACTAAGATATATCTTAATGGTGTTGAAGTTGGTACTGGAACTGATAGTAGCAACTTTGCTGCTAAACCAATTAGAATCGGTATGGATTATAACGGTGCTAATGGATTCACAGGATATATTGATGAATTTAGAGCATCTTCTACTAACCGTTATACATCAGCATTTACTTCTCAAACTGGAATACACCAAGGTGATACAAATGCTAAGTTATTAATTCATTTTGATGGTTCTAACGGTCAAACATATACTGAAGATTGGTCTGGTTATGTTGCTCCTGCTATTGGAGATGAGTTTAATAACGATTCAATATTAGCAACATCTCGTACTACTGGTGCACCAGCTGGATTTGTTGGTAGAACACACAGATACTTAAACGCTGCTGATCACATATTATTAAACAAAGATCTAATAAAGGCAGAAGCACTGTACATTATGAAACAGGTATTCCCTGCTCATACTGTTAAAGGTGGAGATGGTGTTGCTTTGAATAGACTTGAAGTTCTTATACAAGCATTAGTAGATGATCTTCGTAATGGTAGTAATAGTCATATTTGGAATACATCTGCATCTTATATTGACAGAACAACTAATCCAATATCAGTAGCAACTGGAACTATTGAGGGTGATGTTCCACAAGAAGTATTTGCAACTGAAATTGTAGAGAAGATATCAAAATTTGTTATTAATAACGTTCCTTGGGATATTCAAGATACAAGTCATTCATTTACACAGAAGTATGATGGAACTTTACAAGATTCTGATTATCCATCTGCTGTAAACTTCACTCCTACAGGTGCAACTTATAATGCTGCAACTGGAGATATGGTTCTTACCAGCTCCAGTCATGGATTACTTTCACCTCGTGAAATTACTGCATCGAATGCCACATACACTGCTACCACTGGTGTTTTAACTATTACATCTAACGGTCACAACATTCAGACTGGTGATAGAATAAAGTTAAAACCAAATTCTATTACCATGACATGTACATCTGATGGTAATACAGTATCACAATCTTATCCTCGTCCTGATGATCCAGCTGGGCAGGGTTGGATGGAAGTCACAAGAATTGATGCAAATAACTTTAGTATTAATGTTGGTAAATCTCCTACTGTAAATTACACAGTAACAGATGGTACTTATGATGGTGAAACTGGATTCTTAACAATGGACATTGGAGACAATGATCTAAGAACTGGTTGGAAGTATACACCTGAGGGAATTGCTTATAATCCATCAACAGGTGTGATGACAATTACTATTGCTAATCATGGATTCTATGTTGGTGATAGAGTGATGTTTGGTGTAAATTCACTTGTCTTTACATGTGCTCAAGATAGTAATGCTACAGATCACGCATATCCTAGAATTACTGATCCTTACTATAATAAGTGGATTGCAATAGGCAACGTTACTACAAATACATTTACTGTAAACGTAGGTACTTCAAGTAATACTACAACTCATGTATTCAAGTATGCACTACCTAATTCAATGGTTCGTTCTGGGGAAACTCTAAGACTTGCTAAAGATGCAGTATCATTTAAGTGCTCACAAGATAATTTCAGAACTATACACTCTTATCCAAGAACTGACGATCCTGGTTATAACACATCATTACCAATCTGGACTAATGGTACTACATTTACAGCAACAAATGCATCATATAACCAGACAACAGGTGATATGGTCATTACCAGTAATGCACATGGTCTTACACTAAGTGATGAAGTTAGGATTGAATTAAATTCTCTAACATTTAGTTGTACTAAAGATGGTAATAAGACAACTCATTCATATCCTCGTCCTACAGATCCATATGCACAGAGATGGTTAAGAATTACTGCTAAGACAGATAATACATTTACAGTTAATGTTGGTATAGGTGCTGTTGCTGATCAATATCTTCATACATTTGTTTCTGCTCTTGAGAACGGTCTTACTAAGAGAGATAATACAATCACAGTTAATATTGGTAAATCACCAACAGTCAATTACCAACCTCAATCAGGAACATATAATGCTACCACAGG